>Ga0209096_1000091_pt1 | contig 140102 bp, 102 predicted proteins | sample AD_UKC034_MetaG_FD_184407 | JGI IMG/M metagenome (GOLD analysis project Ga0209096, IMG submission 184407) | Active sludge microbial communities of municipal wastewater-treating anaerobic digesters from USA - AD_UKC034_MetaG (SPAdes) (version 2) | ecosystem: Engineered > Bioreactor > Anaerobic... | reverse complement strand
TTTTTAAAAGAAGGGAAAGCTAATGTATAACTAACTGAATAAGTGGTATATAAAAAATGTTTAGGAACTTTTAGAATTTTGTCGGTTAATAGTGAAAAAATATATATAACCAATTTTTCGTAAGATTTGCTTTATTTTGTATGCCAGATATAAATTGATGAGAGCATGAAGTTTTTAAGGGAATATACATATTAAAATATTATATTAATCGACTGATTTACAATAATAAATATAGTAAATTAAGGATGAAGAAAGTTCAAATGGAGATTGCCGGAATGTCATTTAGCCAAGTACAAAGTGGTGCGTATGCTTTGATTTTAGGTGAAATTGGAGGAAAAAGGCGTTTACCCATCATTATAGGAAGTGCCGAGGCTCAAGCTATAGCTATCGAACTGGAAAAAATGAAACCCGCCAGGCCATTAACCCATGACTTATTCAAGACTTTTGCCGAAACTTTTGGCGTACGGGTGATCGAGGTGTTTATCAATAAATTTATCGAAGGAGTTTTTCATGCTGTCTTGGTATGCGACGACGGGCATAATATTGTTGAAATTGATTCGAGGACTTCCGATGCCGTTGCTTTGGCTCTGCGATTCAATTGCCCTATCTATACTACCGAAGAAATTCTCGATGCCGCAGGAATAGTGATCGATGAAAATGCACTGATTGAAGAAGAGCACTCACATGAAGCAGGTGAAGAAGAAAATTTATTGGGATGGGAGGCATATTCCGATGAAGAGTTAGAACAAATGATGCAGGAAGCCATTGAAAATGAAGATTATGAAAGAGCAAGTAAGATTAGGGATGAACTGAAACAAAGAAAATAAGACTAACCTAATTGTCATATAATTCCTATGAAAAATCCTACCATCAAACTGATTCTCGCTACATTATCGATTTGTTTTTTACCAATTATAGGAATGCCGCAGGTAATAAATACGCCTGATACCCTGAATGTACAGCTATCTTTAGCCGATACAGCCTTGCAAGGAGCAAACTCAGTAATCACTCATGCTCCTGAGGAACTCAAACTGGGTCTTTCACTAACCTCCGTTCTGAGAGGGCTCCTGGGCATGGTTGTTTTATTGGCTATATCGTATTTTTTGAGCATGAATCGGAAAGCCATCGAATGGAAAGTGGTTCTTACCGGATTGGCCATACAGATTTTTTTAGCTATTGGTGTTTTATATATTCCTGCTATACGTATTATATTCGAAGTGGGTGGTAAGATATTTGTCGAGATTTTGAATTTTACCAAAGCAGGGAGTGAATTTCTTTTAGGGAAGCTGCTCGATGCAAATTCCTTCGGTTTTATTTTTGCTTTTCAAGTTTTACCGACCATTATTTTCTTTTCGGCTTTAATGAGCCTTTTGTTTTATTTAGGAATTGTGCAGATAGTGGTGCAAGGGCTTGCATGGTTATTGGCCAAAGCCTTGAAGATTTCGGGTGCTGAGAGCCTGTGTGCTGCTGGCAACATATTTCTGGGCCAAACCGAAGCTCCCCTCATGATTAAACCCTATCTTCCCTCAATGAGCCGTTCGGAAATATTTCTGGTCATGACGGCTGGGATGGCTACGATGGCGGGAGGAGTGCTGGCTGCTTACATTAGCTTTTTAGGAGGCGATGACCCGGTCCAGAGGCTCGTCTTCGCTAAACATCTACTTTCGGCTTCGGTAATGGCCGCTCCAGGTGCCGTCGTTGTCAGTAAAATGCTGGTACCCCAAACCGAAAGTGTAGATAAAACTGTTAAAATTCCAAAAGAGCGTATTGGTAATAATGTGCTCGATGCCATCTCGAATGGAGCTACTGAAGGGCTGAAACTAGCAGCCAATGTTGCGGCCATGCTGCTAGTATTTGTTGCTTTTATAGCCATGGCCAATTTTATTTTAAATGATTTGATTGGCCATTATTTGGGCATAAACGACTGGATTGCCAACCAAACCAGCGGACGCTACGAGGGTTTGACCCTTCAATTCATCCTTGGGTACTCTCTGGCTCCTTTGATGTGGCTTATTGGAGTCAATATTCATGATATTACACTGGTAGGAAGCCTGCTGGGCGAAAAAATTATTATGACGGAATTCGTTGGATATATTAGTCTTGCTAACTATAAAGCTGCAGGTCTTTTCTTCGAATATAAGAGCATTATTATTTCTACTTACCTGCTTTGTGGTTTTGCTAATTTTGCCTCTATTGGAATACAAATCGGCGGGATAGGCTCTCTTGCCCCCAATCAAAAAAGCCAACTCGCAGCCTTCGGGTTTCGTGCTTTAATTGCGGGTACATTGTCTGCATTGGTTTCTTCCACTATCATTGGAATGATTACATTATGATGAAGAGAAAGCCTTTCGCTTTAATTTCATTCCTTCTAATAGTCATTAGTGCTTGTATAAGGCCCCAGTATGACAATTTTTCGTCCATAGGCGAGGATCATTATTTGAGAATGGTGATAGAAACTCCAGCCGGGAACCTTAATTGCGTTCATTTTCATCCTTCGAGCAACAGTTTTATCCAGGGAAATGCTTTTCAGAAACCTGCGCCTCTTAATTTTGGCTTCATTCCATCGTCCAATAGATCGAAGTCGGCTCAAGAATTCGATCCTATAAGAGTAATGCTGTTATCAAATTCTAAACCTTCGGGAACCATATTGAAAATTATTCCCATTGGCATGTTGCAATTCGCGGCCAGTGGAAAGCAAAGAGTTTTGATCCTTGCAGTCCCGGCCGATCCTTCCCACAGAAAATCCAATATAAACGATGAGGCTGCAATAAGCATGACTGAACCTTCTATTTTTTCAATTCTCGAATTATGGCTGAAAAATTATTCTGCTATCCCCGACGTTATCATATATGGATGGGCCGACGAAAACATAACTTGGAATTATATTTTGGATGTCCTTCGCCTAAAATCTTAAAGTGAATCTATGAAACAATATCTCGAACTTCTTCGTCATATTCTCGCAACTGGAACTGAAAAACATGACCGTACGGGTACGGGAACAATCAGCGTGTTTGGTTATCAGATGCGTTTCAATCTCGAAGATGGATTTCCATTGCTTACTACTAAAAAACTTCATGTCCGCAGTATTATTTATGAACTGCTCTGGTTTTTACGTGGAGATACCAATATTCGATACCTGCACGAAAATAAGGTAACCATCTGGGATGAATGGGCCGACGCAAATGGTGATCTTGGACCAATTTATGGTTATCAATGGCGATCATGGCCTACCAGAGAGGGCAAATCCATCGACCAAATCAGTCAAGTCATTGATTCGATAAAGCAAAATCCAGATTCTCGCCGGCATATCGTTAGTGCATGGAACGTAGAAGAAATCGATAAAATGGCCTTGCCTCCCTGCCATATATTTTTCCAGTTTTATATCGCTAACAATAAACTGAGTTGCCAGCTCTATCAGCGAAGTGCAGATGTATTTCTTGGAGTTCCCTTCAATATTGCTTCGTATGCCTTGCTAACCCTGATGACGGCTCAAATAACGGGATACCAACCTGGAGAATTGATTCATACCCTAGGTGATGCCCATATATATAAAAATCATATCGAACAGGCAAAACTGCAGCTTACACGAGAACCCTTCCCACTTCCTACTATGATTTTGAATCCAGAAATTCATTCTATTTTCGACTTTCGATATGAAGATTTTCAATTGATCAATTATCGAGCTCATCCCCATATAAAAGCTGAAATATCGGTTTAGATGGAAAAGAAACCTCTCACTATTATAGTTGCAATCGCCAATCGCAATGCCATCGGCCTGAATAACCAGATGCTCTGTCATCTGCCGGACGATCTGAAACGTTTCAAACGGATTACCATGGGCCATAACATAATAATGGGTCGTAAAACGTGGGAATCACTGCCCAAAAAGCCCTTACCTGGCCGCAACAATATTGTTCTAAGCCGTCGAGTACTTCAATTGGAAGGAGCTACTGTGGTCTCTTCCCTCGAACAGGCACTGGATTTATGCCCTTTAAATGAGGAAAGTTTCGTCATAGGAGGTGGGGCTCTCTATCGACTTTTTCTGCCTTATGTTGATAAACTCTATATCACTCGAATCTATCACGATTTCGAAGCTGATACCTTTTTCCCCGATTTCGACGAAAAAGAATGGCAACTCGTAATGCAGGAAGATGTTTTTCCTAACGAAACCAATCCATATAGATACTCGTATTTAACTTATAACAGAAAACATTAAATTCATGCTATGCTTCACTTTTCGTGCCATTCATGGAAATTCATTCTTTGCTTTAGAAAGGATAAAATTCTCATTCTAATCGCAATGGCTATTCTATGTTTAACGGCATGCAAGGATAAAGAAGAATATAGGTTCGATACTTCTTATAACAAGCAAGCCATAAGTGATTTTCTTACGGCCGATGCAATTTATCGCGATTTGTTCCGCCAGGCTTATCAGTTATCGTTCGATACTTCTATATTGAAAAAGGGTGAAGGGATTATCGATTCGGCTATAGTAAAGAAACAGGGAGAGGAATGGATTTTTACGTACGATAAAGAACAGAATTGCCCTGATGGTTCGAAGCGAAGCGGACAATTTCGGATACACTGGAATGCACCTTTGAGCGATTCCAATGCACAGCTTACCATTTTTCCACAAGGTTTAACCATCAATGAAAAGCGAATAGGCGGGCAGATCAACATTACACGTATCAGTAAACCCAAGGTTTTTTACAGAGTAAAAGTCGATACGGGTTCTATCTCGTTGGTCGTGGCTGGTTATTCGAAAAAGCAAAGGATTCAGTATAGTAGTAATTATAAATATTATTGGCAGAAAGGATCTCAAACGCCTTATGACATTTATGACGATGTTTTGTACATGTATGGCATAGCATCGGGCCGGGGAAGAGAGTTCGATCGTTTTATTTATGTAACTCTCGATACTTTGACATACCGATTTATATGTCATTATCCAAGAGGAGGAAAGGCATTATTTCAGATGCCCGATTTTGAAATAAACCAGATGGATCTTGATTATCAAAAAGCCAATGAATGTTCGGCAGTGGTAAAGGCTACTCTTTGGGGATTACTCCCAAATGGTTCGAAAACCAAGGATGAAGTGGTTTATTTTACGATTAGTTATTAGGTTTTGTGCTTTTTCTTTTTAGCAGCGGGGAACAGGACATTATTCAGAATCAGGCGGTAACCCGGAGAATTGGGATAGAGATCGAGATTGGTAGGAGGGTCGCCTACCAGATGTTGATAATCTTCGGGATCGTGGCCACTTAAGAATGTCCAGGTTCCTTTGCCAAAATCTCCATGAATATAACGCGCTTCATTGGCTTCCTTGTTTTCCCCCATAATCAATACATCGGGCTTTACATACTGTTTTCTGAAAGCTGTAGTTTGACCCATAAATCCTTTGATGATTCGTGTATGGTTCTGACAGAGCATGGTGGGTATTGGATCCCATTTGGCGGAGAAATCGAAAAGCGTGAAATAGTCGTTTTGTTCGTTAAGACCTCGCTGATTGGGATCGACATCTATCGATGAGATCTCATATTCGTAAGGGTTGGTCGAAATGGTAAAATCGGTAAAGGCGAAACACTGGCTGTAATCGAGTTTCGACTGGGCATCGGGATCGATGGGATCGCCATCGAACATAATGTCGCAAATATCGGTATTCTGTGCCGCAAGAGCTACATCGTAACTATCGGGTGCGGAACACATCGAAAACAGATAGCCACCTCCCGCAACGAAGTCTTTAATCTTAAGCGCTACAGCTAGTTTGAGTTTCGAGACCTTATTGAAACCTAATTTTCTTGCCGTTTCTTCATTCAGCCTTACATCTTCTTTATACCATGGATAATCCTTGTATCTTGCCCAGAATTTTCCGTATTGCCCGGTAAAATCTTCATGATGAAGGTGTAACCAATCATAGGTAGGAAGGATTCCGGCAATAACTTCTTCATCGTAAATTACATCGTAGGGGATTTGGGCATAAGTGAGAGCAAGCGTAACGGCATCGTCCCATGGTAATTTATTCTTGGGAGAATAAACTGCTATGCGAGGGGCTTTCTGAAGTTTAAGGGCATCCATATTTACTTCAGGTCGTGAGATTTCGTCGAGAATGGCCGCAACCTGAGCATCGGGCAAGGTTTCCGTAGTAATACCTCTTAGTTTGCATTCACGATCAATGGAAGCAGTATAAGGTATCAAGAAACTTCCTCCCCGGTAATTCAGCAACCAATCTATTTCAAGCCCCTCAGTCAAGGATAGATAAGCAATGCCATAGCCTTTGAGGTGGTTTCTCTGAGCTTCGTCCATAGGCACAAGCAGATACATGGGTAAGGCCCATAAAGGTAATATCAATAGAATAATGCAAAGCGTCAGAATTTTTTTCATCTTTCTTGAAGAAATAACCGGATTATTATAATATAAGGGAAAGAAGTGCTAATAGGGGATATCGTCGGGATGATCATCATTCATTTTAGAGGGCAGGGTCAGGGTAGGCCCTTGATAGTTTACTCCCATGGAGAGGTTGGAAGTAATCTGAGTGATGTCGACATCGTCAGTAAATCTGGCAAATTTATCGATAAATTGCAATCGAACTTCGTCGGTTTTCCCGTTTCGATGCTTGGCAATGATGATATCGGCCTTGTTGTGTGTAGAGCCTTTTTCGTCGGTTTCGATTTTATAATATTCAGGACGATAGATAAACAGTACGAGATCGGCGTCTTGTTCGATAGCTCCTGATTCACGCAAGTCGCTCAAGATGGGCTTTTTGGTTCCGCCACGGGTTTCGACGCTGCGATTCAATTGTGAAAGAATGATGACAGGAATGTCCAATTCTTTGGCTAAGGCTTTTAGAGAACGGCTTATCAATGCAATTTCCTGTTCGCGGTTTCCGCGATTTTCCACTCCTGTGCTCATCAACTGGATGTAATCTATCATTACTATACTAATGTCGTATTGTTCTTTCAGCCGGCGGCATTTTGCCCTTAGTTCGAATATGGAGAGGGAGGGGGTGTCGTCGATATAAATGGGAGCTTCGAGCAGAGGAGTAATTTTTACGTTGAGTTGTTCCCATTCGAAATCCTTAAGCTGTCCCGATCGGAGTTTTTCGGCTGAAAGACCCGATTCGGCCGAGATAAGACGTGTAACCAGTTGTATGGCCGACATTTCCAAAGAGAATATGGCCACCGGACGTTTTTTCATCAAAGCTATGTTGCGAGCCATGCTTAGGATAAATGCCGTTTTTCCCATGCCAGGCCTTGAGGCGATTACAATGAGGTCAGATTTTTGCCAACCTCCGGTGATTCTATCCAGATCGGTAAATCCCGAAGGAACTCCCGTTAGGGCATCCTCCTGTTCATAGGCTTTTCTAATTTCATCGATGGCCTTGCGCACCAAAGAATCCATTTTTTCGTAATCGCGCCGGAAATTTTCCTCGCTGATTGAAAACAAGGCCATTTCGGCCTTATCAAGCAAATCGAGCGCATCCATCGAATCTTCATAAGCATCGTGAATAATCTCGGTCGAAACCCTGATCAATTCTCTTTGAATATATTTTTCGGCTATGATGCGGGCATGAAATTCAATATTTGCCGAAGAGGCTACACGATTCGTCAACTGAGCTAAATAATATGGGCCTCCGATAATCTCCAGCTCTCCGGTTTTTCGCAGTTCGTTGGTAACCGTTATCAGATCTATGGGCTGACTTTCGGCAAACAGCCTTTTGATTGCCATGAAAATGTGTTGATGAGCTTCCCTGTAAAATGCCTCCGGTTTTAAAAAATCAATCACCGACGTTAATGCATTTTTCTCGAGTAATAATGCGCCAAGCACTACTTCTTCCACTTCTAAGGCTTGAGGTGGAATTTTTCCTGGTACATTGTCCAGAATTTGCCCCTTTATGCTATTTGGTTTATCTACAAGGCTTTTGGGGCGGTCTTTCTTTTCTACAGGTCTGTTTTTATCCATGTTTCAAATTTACAAAAACTCGAGGAGGAAAAGCCCTTTTCCAAATAATTCTTTTTGTATTCAAATTTTCGACTTTATAAAAAAATTATCCCCCCTGAAACTAAAGTCGAATAGATTTTCTGGTTATTATGAAAAAACCGGTTCCTTGTCTTGAACCGGCGAGTTGTATTATGAGTTTAACGAACCCTTGTTCGGATCGAGTTAATTATCTCAATGCGAACGGAATGCTTCGAAGTCGAAATTAAGAGTGAAACGCAGAGTTTTATCGAGAGGATTTCTTTGGTCAGTGCTCACAAGATAGGAGAAATCGATGCTAAAAACGTTGTAACGTAAGCCAGCGCCGAAGGTGAAGAACTGGCGAGCTCCCTTGGTGGCGGATTCATGAAAATAGCCCGCTCGTATAGCAAATTGCTTGTTGTACAAATATTCAGCACCAATAGCATAAGTTATTTCTTTCAATTCTTCGCTAAACCCACCTGGAGCATCATAAAAGGATTGGATCATTCCTTTGAAGACAGATACATTAGGGTTGTAACCTTTTTCGATCACCTGATTTCCTTGTTCGTCGAATATGGGTTGACCCGAAATGCTGTCGAGTTTGTAGATGGGAGGCGTAGGAACCAGAAGTTTTGTAATATCTATGTTGAAGGAGAGGGTATTGTAATCGTCGAAAGCATATTTAAAACTTGGTCCGAAGCGCAGATTGGTTGGAATGAAGTCTTTTTCGATAGTCGAGGTATAGGCTATTTTAGCTCCAATGTTGGAAATATTTAGTCCGAAATTGAACCATGCGTCATTGCGGTTGATATACAGGTCTTTAGTGTAAAACAAGGATATATCAGCGGCAAAACTTGTTCCTGCATGCGATTCCACTCCCTGTACATTTTGGCCTAAGGTTAGATTCGAATAAATGAACCGGCCAGTTACCGCTCCAGAGAGGTTATCGGTTAATTTACGTGAATAAGCAGCATCGAGCGAAAATTCATTGGGCTTATATGTGCCCTTGGGATTACCTATATAATCGGTAAATGTGATTTCTCCCAGAGAAAAATAGCGAAGTGAGGCTCCTAAGGCCTGTTTATCATCAAAGCGATAATAAAATGTGAGGTAACCGAGTCCAATATCGTTAACCAATTGACGTAGCCATGGGGAATAGGAAACCGAAAATCCCATTTGTTTGTCGATGAAGGCATATTTAGCTGCATTCCAATGAATAGAAACAGGGTCGGGATCGGTTGCAACGCCCGTTTCACCCATCGAACCAGAACGCGCATCGGGTCCTATTAAAAGAAAAGGTACGGCAGTAGTAATCGGATACTCATCCTGAGCTTTCAATATTGCAGGAATACACATCAACCCTGTAAACAGAGCCAAGGCAGTCGGTTTAATGAATTTCGGCATATAAGGTATTTTGTTTTATATTTCGATGAATTGAAAATAAAGCTGCAAAAGTAACGAGAAAAGATATGTTATAGTATTTTTCATTCACAAGGGATTAAGAATTGGAGGATTGATTCAGAATTGGTTTTTCCCTAATTATGCCTGATAATCATTAACTTTTGGCTTTGCGTACTTATAGTTCCATTATTATTCTCTACAATAATCTGATAAGGATACATTCCCGATGGAAGTAATTCTCCCGAATCGCCTCTTCCATCCCACTCGATGGGGATTATACTATAACCCGAAGTAGATTGCTTCGACCTTATGGTTTTTACCTTGATTCCCTGGAAGTTGAAGATATGAATAGTTATCCGCAGGGAATTTCCCGGTTGATTGTGTTCGAAATAAAAGAAGGTTTTATCACTGAAAGGATTGGGATGATTGGTGATTTTCCATAATTTGATAGAAGCGTTGGGTGCTACGGTAAATTTTATGGTTTTTTGGTTGCTATTTCCCTGAAGATCCCAGGCCCGCAGCGTAAGTGTGTGCTGTCCATTTTCGAGGTTATGGAAAGTATAGGTGATATTTCCGCGAGTATTCAATGGGTCGAGTGGGACGAAGAAATCGTCGAGATTGATGGCATTACTGGTTTGTCCATCTATCCATGCAGAGATGTTGCGTCCTAATCCATAACCGAAACAGTTAATCCCGGAAGAATCGGCCAGAGAAGCCAGCAGAACAGGATTAGGGCTCGAGAGGTTTCCCGAAATAAAGTTCTTGTCGTCGAGAAATATTTCGATTTCGGGTCCTTCAGTATCGGTAGCCAAGACTTCGTCTATTCCGCCTATGATGAAATCAATAAATGCTCCAGCTGCATCACTAATACTATCCGTGGCATAATAGCTGAATTTTCCAAACCCATAATTCTGTTCTATATCTTTTGGTAGAATAAACCAAACTTCGAATCTTCCATTTATTACTTTAGAGATGGTATGAGCAATTCGCTTATTCTGGATCGTAAAAGACATGGGTGTAGTATTCGGATCGTTCCCAAGCGTCCGAATAGTGGCTTTCTTATCGAAGACCGAGACGAAAATCTTTCCGTTGAAGTTTGAAAGAATATTTTCTTGTTCATCTACAATTTCTCCGCTTATTTTCACTTTTTGGCAACCTCTCAAGGTATCGATGAAATATTCGATGGGAATATCATTGATATGTGTCGTTTTGATAGAATATCGAGGAAAGGCCGGTATAAGTACAGGGTCTCCCAATAAACTGAAATTTCGGATCGATATATTGTTGTTGTTTTTGTTCTTCGACATCCGGATGAGGTCTCCCATATGAGGTATATTGCCTGACTTGAGCTGTTCAAATAACGAGACATAGAAGGCCTGATTCAAGAAATTGTTTGTATGTGAAAATGTTAGACGTGTAGTTGTAAACAAGGCGACGCCACCTTTGTTGTTGTATTGTATGACATGTTCGCCAGCCGAAACCCGCTCCGGATCATCATAGCGACTAAACTGGCAAGTAGCAGTAATAAAGATGGGCATTTTCCCCTTGTTGTTCCAATTAAAAATTTCGGGCACTGTAAGAATATTTTCATCTGCCCATCCGGTTTCTCCTCCATGACCGGTATAGTTGATAAACAGAGCTCCTTCGTTCACCTGATCGGTAATAGCCTTGTTGACATCGGGATATTTGTCGCCATTAGAGGTGCTATACTGTTTGTAAGCATCTATATAAATTTTGTTAACGTTAATTATCGAAGAAGAAGTATCTACGATATTAGCAAGCTTTTCTGCTCCCTTTACATGTTCGTTTCCATTCTCATCGTCGGCTATAAAGCAGAACGTGTTCTTCCATGGGAGCATGGCGGGAGGACCTTCTTTGAAGTAATTTTCAATCTTATCTACCATATTTTTTGCTTCTTCGATAGTATATACAGGGAATCGCCCAACACCCACATCTATCGCTCCATAAGCATCTAGTCCTTCTTCAGGGTCTAAAAGGCCATAAAAATCGTCACATACGAAAGAAGATGACATCTCTAAACTTTCCTGAGATTGAAAGGTAGGGATATGCCATTTGTTTCCAGGTATTCTATGTTTGGGATCGTAGCTTCCATCGCCGAAAAGAAGAAGGTAATGGGGTTCTTCGCCGGGTTGTGCGCGTTCATACAGCATTCGCATGAAGTTACGAATAGCTGAAGGATCCTTTGCACCCGACGAAAATTCATTGTAAATCTCTTTCACATCTACGGTTAAAGTACCTATCCCTTCTCTATTTTGATGAATTTGTGCCAGACGTTTCGCCTGGTTCATCAATACTTTCGGACTCACAATGATGAATTCGGCAGGCTGTAAAGCATGAAGGTTCTGATTGGGCACTTCTTCGATAAAGGAGGGAGAATAGTATGAACTACCATCAAAAGCTATGAAATAGTGTCCATTGTAAGATTGTATCTTAAAATAGACCGAAGTGTCGGTATTTTGCAATGGGATGTTCTGAGGCTGAAACAAATTGTCGACCAACCAGATTTTTAAATCAGGTTGAGTAGTTTGAACCGAAATTTCGGGAATTTGACCGGTCTGGGGTCTTGGAAGATAGTTGAAAAGCATTTGAGGCCCTCTAAAAATCAATTGTCGTATCACATTTACTTCGATGTATTTAAGATAGCCGATGCTGTAAGGATGGTTCTTTACATGAGTCAAGTCGAGAATAATCGTATCCGATTGAGGAGTAAAATTCAATAGTGCTTTCCCCTTGCGGGCGTATAATTGACTCATCAAATTGCCACTAATACCAGCCAAAGGGATAGTCGCTAGATCCTGCTCATTATATGACAATACAAATGAGTTTGCTTCATAAGAACGTCCGGCAACCTCCAATTCGATAATTCCTTTTTCACCGACCTTATGATCGGGAACTATAAAAGTAAAATTCTGGCGGCTGTTTTCGTTGAAGGTTTCGCCATACCATTCTTTCCCGCTTTTAGTGAGGTGTTGTTCGTTTTTCTCGTGTAAAAGTGGATAAGTAAAATAATCTATCTTATGGGTTATAGAAAGCGTAGGAGGAATGAAATCCTCGATGCGTGCAGGGTTTTGTATTCCATAGGTTAAATAATAATAGGTAGTATCTTCATATATATTGGTTTGATGAGTAAGTTTCTGCCCCAAAACATTGAGTGTCCATTTATGCGGGTTTTCCCCATAGAAAAGGATATAATCGTCGGGGTTGAAAATACCATCTTCTTCGCCTATAACTTCGATGGCTACTGGAGGTAAATCATCCTGTGTTTTTTGTAGATTCGATTCGGGAAGTAATCTTCCACCAAATCCATGGAGTGAAATGGTTCGAGGATCTATTTGATCGGGATTCACTCCCCACTTTTTTAAGTCATGATAAGTGATTCTATAGATTCCTGTTTGGGCAACTCCTATTTTATACCATTTCCCTGAGGCGAGTAATGAGCTGCTTGCGAAATCTGAAGCAGGGAATTGGACTTCCTTATCTGTCGTAAAATTAATGGAAGGCTCGAACGAAACAAGTTTTTCGGATTGTCCATTTTCAGGATTAATCCTCAATGGAATAAAAGTTATCCTTGCTTTTTTCTGCTTGCATTCGGTAACGATAGTTACATTGATTTTTATCTCGGTTCCTATCCCACTAATTTTCGATTCGAGTTTTTCGAAATACACTTCCTTCAGATTATATTCGAGGCCGTTGCTCCCAACTGGAAGAGGTATTTCTTCCAGATAAACGGGAACATTCAATGAGTCATTTATATAGGCAGCCTCTTGCAACCATAAATTCAAGGTAGTGTCAGTAGTTGTTTGTAATGTTTCCCAATGTAGAATCCTTCGTTGAGCTGAGACGGAGAAAACATGAAAAACAAGAGCAAAGACGAAGAACAGGCGAGTTATGTTTTTATAAGTCATCGAAAATATGGTGTATTATGAGCAAAGTTTATTGATTTTTCGAAATCATGAGTTTGCCGCTTTTTTGTCGAGCGTTTCCTTTCGAGTCGGTTAACGTCAATTGATAAATATAAATTCCCTGGCTTAGTCTTTTTCCGTTGTCCGAGGCACCATCCCACTCGATGGGTTGGCTACAGTATCCTGTAAAGAAAATAGTATGAGCAATAGTTTTGACAACCCGGCCATAAATATCCATTATCCTTATTTCGACCTGCATTTCTTCTGAGCTCTTATTATGCTCAAAAACAAAATAAGTTTTATCATAAAAAGGGTTAGGATAATTATATAGATTCGAAATAATGAAGGAAGCAGAATTTTTCACGGTGAATTTCAGTTTGGATGTGGCCGAATTGTTATAAACGTCCCATGCCGTGAGGCGTATTTCGTGATCCCCTTCTTCGAGATTAAACAAGGGATAAGCAATACTTCCACTGGTGTAGGTATTTAGATCTGATTTGTAATAATTATTCAGGATGAGGGGATTGTTCGAATTGTTGTCGAGGATGGCCACAATATCGTGGCCAATGCCGCTACCTACGGTATTTATTCCGTTTTCATCGGAAATAAAGGCGAGCAGGACAGAGTTTTCATCGGTAATTCCTCCATCTTTGAAATTCAGATCATTCATAAATAAATGAATAGAGGGAGGTGTATTGTCGATTTGGGCGTTGGTATTGATTCCACCAACATAAACAGGTGCGAAGTAACCGGCCGCATCATCCTTGTCGCTGCATGCATAAAAGCAAATTTTGCCTTCGCCAATTTTGTATTCAATGTCTTTTGGTACGATAAAATTCATGTAAAACTTACCATTTTTAACTTCCGATAAACCTTTATAAATGATATTCTTTCTCAATGCAAAGGTAGTAGGTTTACTTTCCGGGTCATTTGCCTTGGTTTTGATGAGCGAGACCTTATCGAAAATGGTGGTCGTAACGGTTCCATTGAATTTATGTAATGGATAGCTTAGAGGATCGGTAACTTCGCCAGTTATGGAAACATTCGACAGAGCCTTGAGGGTGTCGGTAGAAATTTCGATCGAAGTATTGTTGATAGTAAGTGCACTAACTTTATTCTCGGGATAGGCAAGTTTTAGTGCTGGATCACCGAGCAAAATGAATTTTATCCAATTCAGGTCGGAACCGCTTTTTTGCTTGGCAATCATGATAATCTCGCCCAAGGTACGGTATTGGCCATTCGTTCGTTCGAATGCATATTTGTAAAAATTTTGGTTAAGAGTTATATTAGAACCACCGTAGGTCAATCGTGATGTAGTAAATAATGCAATGCCTCCTCCCTTTGGATTTAGGAAAACATATTCTCCTGCCGAAACGCGTTGGGGATCGTCATAGCGGCTGAATTCGCAGGTGGCAGTAATAAACAGAGGTAGTTTATAGAAGTTATTCCATGAATTTATATCACTAATTTCGAGGATTCGCTCATGAGCCCAGCCCAGCTCACCACCATGGCCCGTGTAATTGATGATGAGGAGTCCGTTTTCGATGCGCTGTGTGATATCTTTATTTACATCCGGATATCGTTGGCCACCGGGTGTAGTAATTTGATCGTAAGCATCGAGGAAAATCTTGTCAATGTTGAAATGAGGATATGTAGTGTCGATAAAATTGGCAAGGCCATCGGCTTGGCGTAAATGCGAATTATTGTCTTCATCGTCGGCAACAAAACAAAGATTGGTGCGCCATTCTCCCATTGAAGTCGTGCTCACACTGATATATTGTTTGAATTTTTTCATATAATCATCGGCTTGTTGCTGGGTGAAAACGGGTATTCGGCCAACACATAGATCGGGAGTTCCACCTCCACCTTTCCCTTCGCTTTGGTCGAGAAAGGTAAAATAATCATCTGTAGCAAAAGAATAAGAAGGATTTAAGGATTCGTCCGATTGGTAAGTGGGTACAAAGTTGGTATTTCCCTGAATGCGGTCTTTATAATCGTAAGAGGCGTCTCCAAATAGTAGAAGATATGCTGGTTTACGAATGTTGCCCGAACTCAACCTCAAATGCCTCATAAAATCACGAATGGCGCTTGGATCTTGTATGCCCGACGAAAATTCATTGTAAACCATCTCGGGAGTTACAATTTTTACATTGAATTGATTTTCTGATTCATGGATATTAGCAAGTTCCTGAGCTTGTGACAAGAAATCGGGATGGCTTATGATGATATAATCTGCATCGATCATCCCATGAAGATTTTGATTTGGAACTTTACCAATAAAAGTCGGGTTTAGAAATTTGTTTCCGTCAAAAGCGATAAATTCACGCAAGGTATCGTTTTTCGAATCGAAAGTAAGCGTATTTCCCGCAAGCTGGGTTTGCATCCTCATAGGCCGTAAGGCATTGGTCACCTCCCATATCTGAATGTTCTGGCTGGCATTTCCTATCTTATATCGTACAACTTGGGTACTCGAATAATGCATGGGTTTACGAAAGCTCATCTGTGAACCCGAAAAACTCAGATTACGTTGATAGTTAATGGTAAAATAATCGAGCCAGGCCTGAGAAGAATTCAAAGGCTTGATATATTTATAGGAAAGTGAAACCGTTGTACTATTGGCTTTAAATGAAGCTGTGTCTATGCTTCTTTTCCCATAATCTGAATCGAGAGAAGGGGGAGGAATAGGAGAAATAGTTTGAACAAGGAAAGGAGTTTCTCCCACTGAAATCTTCATATTGCTGATAGAATAAGAACTTGCGACCACAGCCGATTCGAGTAAAACACGGCTTCCGTTAACCACTCCCTCGAGGGAAATCGCGAAATTCATCGTGTTTTGTATATCGAAGGATTCACCATACCATTGCCTTCCACTTTTACCAAGATTGATCAAGTCTTCTTCATGATGAATATAAGCCGTAAAAGTGGTTATGGTTTGAGTGGCTTCGACCTCTGGAAGTGGATTTAATTGTATTCTTTTCCCTTTAGAATTGTTGATGGTAATATAACAATAAGCGAAATCGGAATAAGGATGTTTATCGAACTGAAAACGTTTTGTTTGGGTATTGAAAGCCCACGAACCAGGGCCTTGGGCATAAAAAAGAATATAATCACCGGGATCGAATTTCCCGTCTTCTTCGCCAAAAATATAAATACTCATTTCCATCAAATCATCATAACGAGTCATATTATTGGCTTCGGGAAGCACCCTGCCGCCATTGCCATGGATGTGAATGTTTCGTGGGTCGATTCCACTTAGATTGATTCCCTGCGACTGAAGTGTTTCAAAGGATATTTTGTAAATGCCTGTTTCGGCAATCTGAATCTTGTACCATTCGCCCTGGCTCAAAACCGATTGAATAGTACCCATTTTCAACTGGGGAAAATTTTGAAAAGCCTGTTCTTTCACAGTGATTTCTAAATGAAACTTTTCGAGAACCTCGATTTTGTTATGGATAGGATGTATGCGTACTGGTAATATTCCAACCTGACCATAGGCCTTTCCATTGATTTCTAATTTTTTTATAAAGAATTGATATTCATTGTTTAGAAACTCTGACGAGACGACATCAGTGGAGTTGTCTTCTCCCGAAATTAAAGGGAATATCTTCACGAAAATGCTGTCGGATAATTGCTTCAAAGGAATCCTTTGAATGAATATGGGGAGGCCTCCGGTTTCGTAAAGGTTAGTAGCATCATGAAAATACAGGATGGTTCTTTGATTTCCCGAAAGAGTATCTTTCAGACTATAATTATCCCATTTCAGCGTGATATTTTGGGACGAACTTGAAGTTTGGGCGAAACTTTCGAAAATGAGTCCACACACACAAACAAAAATCAATAGGTTGAATCTTAATGTCATGGGCAAATAAGTTTGGGAAAGTATCCCTTCGAAAGTTTAAACAAAATCGAGACAAAATTGTGCATTTCCACCTCAAAATTTTATCGATCGAAAGAAATTCTTCTCTAAAAATCTTTCCAGTAGGGATACTATTCAGGTTTTTTAACGTTCTTTACAGAGCCTTATTGTTGAAAAAAAGTTTGAATTTTTTTTAACAAATGATGCTTATAAAAAAAATTCGTAATATTGTTGGATCGTTTTGTGTACCGAAGAAATCACTTTTTATATCATAAAGATTATGAGAAGGAAAAGCTACATCTTTAGCATGATTCTGGTTCTCAGTATAATAGGTATTGACATGAAGGGCCAAGATCCGACGTTTTCACAATTTTATGCCAATCCTTTGTATCTCAATCCCTCTTTGACTGGTTCGGCCTTCAGTCCAAGGCTAACTTTGAATTATCGGAATCAGTGGCCATCTTTGGCTGATAATTTTGTAACCTATAATGCCTCTTACGATCAATATGTTCCCGACATCAATAGCAGCTTCGGTATTATTTTCAATACCGACAGAGCTGGATCGGGCATGATAACCACTACAACGGTGAGTGGCCTTTATTCGTACAACCTGAAAATATCGCGAAATTCATACATTAATGCAGGCTTACAGGGGAGTTACTATCAGCGCAAGCTCGATTGGTTGAATCTGACATTTGGAGATATGTTTCATCCGGTATATGGCCAGATATATCCCACAAGTGAGCCCTCACCTGATAAATACAGCATTTCCTTTCTCGATTTTTCTGCAGGTTTGACCTATACCTACCGAGACGTATTTTTTGGTGGCTTATCGGTAAATCACCTTACACAACCTTACGACGGCTGGTATAACGACAACAGTACTGTATTACCCCGCAAATGGACGCTTCATGCCGGGGGAATCTTCGATCTTGAACCCCGCACCCGCGGCCGAAGAAGTATGGAAGCCATGACGCTTTCACCTAATGTTCTGTACCAACAGCAACAAAATTTCAAACAGCTCAATGTAGGATTATACCTCAATAAATACCCATTCGTTGTTGGAACATGGTTTCGACACAATTTCGAAAACCCCGATGCGTTTATTTTCCTGTTAGGATTTCAACAAAGTTCGTTTAAACTGGGGTATAGTTATGATATCACCGTTTCAAAACTCAAAAATGTTACAGGAGGAGCTCATGAGATTTCGTTTACTTTTCAATTCACTAGTCCTGAGCAAAGCAGAAGGAAAAACGAACCTATGCCGTGTCCAAGTTTTTAATCTAATTTTGTAACCCTATCAAAAAAAGAAGAAAATCATTCCAAAAATGGTTAAGTTTTATAAAATTGCAGCTTTATTCGTCATTGTGATCCTAGTGGCTGGATTTTCATCGTGTAGTATGTTTCGTAAAAATAAGGAACAATCTACAGCAACTGGCTGGAATTACAACGACCCAACCCAAGGTGGATTCGAAAAATTCGATTTTAAAGGGCAACCCAATGGCCCGGGCCTTATTCTGATCGAAGGTGGAACCTTCGTCATGGGTGCTACTCAGGATAATGTAATGGGCGAATGGAACAATACCCCGCGACGAGTTACCGTCCGTACTTTCTATATGGACCAAACCGAAGTAAGTAACCTTCATTACCTCGAATTTCTCTACTGGGTGAAAAAAGTCTTTTATCAAACCAATAATCAACAGTATCAGGAGTATTATGTAAAGCAACTGCCTGATACTCTGGTTTGGCGCGACCGACTGGCTTATAACGAACCTATGGTAAACCTTTACCTGCGTCATCCTGCCTATCGCGATTATCCTGTGGTAGGTGTTAGTTGGCTGCAGGCCAATGAATATTGCCGCTGGCGAACCGACCGGGTAAACGAAATGTTGCTTTATAAAGCGGGCGTCTATCATCTCGATACCGATTACGATGTTAATGACTTTTTTACTACTGAATCTTATCTGGGAGGTTTCTTTACTAAAGGAGATACTTTGAAAGGAGATACACTGGGTTTACCCGATCTCAGTACGAACAAGAAAGGAGCTAAACGCAGGGTAAGAATGGAAGATGGCATCGTTTTGCCCAACTACCGCCTCCCCACGGAAGCCGAATGGGAATTTGCCGCTTTAGGCCTCATCGGAAATACGGAATTCGAAAATATCAAAGAGAGAAGAATTTATCCTTGGAACGGAAATTTTACCCGCATTAATTCTCCCAAAGAAGCCGATTATGGGCAATTTGCAGCCAATTTCCGCCGTGGACATGGCGATTATATGGGTGTTGCCGGAAGTCTCAACGACGCAGCCGATATTCCCGCTCCTGTCATCTCTTACTATCCTAATGACTACGGACTCTACAACATGGCTGGCAATGTAGCCGAATGGGTGCTCGATGTTTATCGTCCGTCTTCTTTTGAAGACTTTAGCGAACTGGAACCTTTCCGTGGAAATATCTTTACCGCTCCTGAACTGGCTGGCCAGGGCAAGTTCCAGATAGATAGAGAAGTTATCAAACCCGATGGAACCCCCAATGAGAACTTTGGACGTTTTAAACGCCGCCCTGTGGATTCTCAAATCGATCCTACATTACCATTCCGTCGTAATTATCGTACCGCCGACAATCGAAATTACCTCGATGGCGACTGGGCTTCATTGAGCCAAGCTTCCAATGTGGATGCAGCACAGCGATGGAAAGAAGTCGGAAATAATGAACAGGCCACCAACAAAATGTATTATAATGGAGAATGGAATCCTGCCGAAAATAAATTCGGAGAAGGTGCTACAAGCCTCATCACCGACCGTTCACGAGTCTATAAAGGCGGATCGTGGAAGGATGGAGCCTATTTTCTCAGCCCAAGCGTGCGCCGCTTCCTCGAAGAAAACCTCAGCACCGACTACATAGGCTTCCGCTGCGCTATGGATAGAGTCGGAACAACTTCGGAAAACATCGAATATTAATGCAATAATTATCCATTGAGATGATTCCTCATCTGTAATGCTGCTGATTTTTTCTGCATCATTAAATGCCATGATATAATTTCATGGCATTTTTTTATTGGATAAAACGAATGTTAATGACAAAAAATGTGATGCATATCATCCCCCTTCCCTGAATGTTCTTCCCTCGGAAAACAATTTACTCTCTAATCATTCCATGTTTAAATTTTTAAATTCATGCTTGAGAATTTTCAACATAAATTATTTATTAACAAAAACATTCCAACGGCCATTTATATGGTGCCGTTTGTAGAACTTAAAAAATTCTGAATGCTGAAAAATTTCTTCTAACCAATTAACATTTCCTGATGGAAAGTTTTATACCCGTAAATAACTCCAGTAAATTGCTCAAACTTAAACCGAATGTTAATCAGCTCAAATTCACCATAAGTAACTAAATTTCATTATTTTATGAGTTAATCATCTTTAAAATTTAACCTTTCATGAATTACTCTTAAATGAATAAATCAAATCCAACAAAAACAATTTCTTTGAAGATTAAAATAAATTCATCAACCTTTTTTATTTTGAGCAGCTTAACATTCCAATATCATTTCTCTTTTAAATAATTTATCATTATTCTAAACATCATATTCATCCAATGTATTCTAAATATATTTGCGGCATGGAAAACATGGAAGAACTCTATCGCTTATATCTGTCTTCGAAGGGTATTTGTACCGACTCGAGAAAATTGGAAGTGGGTCAATTGTTTTTTGCCTTGAGGGGAGAAAACTTCGATGGTAACGATTTTGCCGAAATTGCTCTTGAAAATGGTGCCATTGCTGTAGTTATAGATGATCCCGAAAAAATAGCTCTTCGAAATTTTTATTATGTTCCCGATGCCTTAACCACCTTACAACAACTTGCACAGTTTCACCGCAAGCATTTTCAGATTCCAGTAATTGCCATTACGGGTTCTAATGGGAAAACAACCACCAAAGAATTGATTTCGAGTGTTCTATCGGGAAAATATCGGATAAAGGCTACCTCCGGGAATTTAAATAATCACATTGGGGTTCCATTGACTTTATTATCCATTCAAGCCGACACAGAATTTGCCATCATCGAAATGGGAGCAAATCATTTAGGCGAAATTACCTTTTTATGTGAGATAGTGCAGCCCGATTATGGCCTTATCACGAATATTGGCAAGGCACATCTGGAAGGATTTGGGAATTTAGAAGGGGTTATTAGGGCAAAAACCGAATTATATAAATTTTTAGCCCTATCCAATGGATTGGCTTTTGTAAACGGCAAGGATGAACTGCTTTTGACCAAAAGCAGCAATCTTCGTCGAATATTGTACAATTCTGACTCAAGCGCTGTAAAAGGAGATATAGTAGATACCACAGGTTATCTGAAAGTGAGCCTGAGAATTTTAAACAGGGATTATTTGCTGCACACCCAGTTAGTTGGTGCCTACAATCTTCCAAATATCCTCGCGGCAGCTTGCATTGGAAATTATTTTGGAGTGGAAGACGATAAGATATGTGAGGCCATCAAGAATTATCGTCCTAGTAATTTCCGTTCTCAGTTCATCAAAACTCAACACAATAAGTTAGTGATGGATGCCTATAATGCCAATCCTTCGAGTATGGAGGCTGCCATCACTAATTTCGTCTCTCGCTTCGAGTCGCCTAAGGCAGCAATTTTGGGTGAAATGCTTGAACTGGGATTGGAATCAAAGAAAGAACATCAGGCAATAGTAGATAAGATTGCTTCGGCTAACATTCAGAAATTATTTTTTGTGGGAAAGAATTTCTCGGATATAGCCTTGCCACCCACAGCAATGCATTTCGAAAATGCAACACTCTTGAAAGATTATTTAAGAAAAGAACCCCTTCAACAATATTTTATACTTATTAAAGGAAGTAGAGGAAATAAATTAGAAACCTTACTCGATGTTTTATAACGGCAAAAATCATTACAAAGGTCTGGGAATGATGTCGGGTACATCCTTGGATGGCGTTGACCTGGCAGCCTGTGATTTTAATTTTGAGAATGACAACTGGAATTTCGAGATTTTACAGGCCGAAACCATACCATATCCTTCTTTCTGGGTCGATCGCCTGAATCGGGTAATGGAAGCCTCTGCTGCCGAACTTGCCAGTCTGAATATGGATCTGGGAAAGTATTATGGAAAAATAGCCTTTGAATTTTTGAATCATCATAAATTAGAAGTTGATTATATAGCCTCTCATGGTCATACCGTCTTTCATGATGCAGAAAAAGGCTTTACTTTTCAGGCCGGTAATGGAGTAGCCATTGCAGCGGCCACTCATCAACCGGTAATTTGTGATTTCAGAACAGCCGACATTGTGAGAGGAGGGCAAGGTGCACCTCTGGTACCCATTGGCGATGAATTGCTTTTTAATTCCTATTCCGCTTGCATCAATCTGGGAGGGTTTGCCAATATTTCCTATAATAAAGATGGGAAACGCATAGCTTTCGATTTATGTCCGGCCAATATGGCTTTGAACTTTCTTGCTCAAAAAGCGAATCTGCCCTTCGACTATAATGGAGAATTGGCCGCCTCTGGTCGCATCATTCAGCCTTTGCTCTTCGAACTTCTGCATCTCGAGTATTTCTCGAAAAATCCCCCTAAATCACTTGGAAAGGAGTGGTTCTTGCAATCTTTTCTTCCCATTTTAAATAAGTACGAAGGCGAGCAGATTCAAGATCTTTCGCGTACGGTTTGTGAGTTGATTGCTATTGTGATTATGCGTTCATTATTTGATGTCCAACCAAAAGAAAAAGGCGTTTTAATTACCGGAGGCGGAGCGCATCATCATTCCCTTCTACAGAGAATTAAAGAATTATCTACTTTACCTATTGCCATTCCTTCCCCTTGTATTATCGACTTCAAGGAGGCTTTGGTTTTTGCCTTTCTCGGATTATTGTTTCTCGAGCAAAAGCCAAATATTTTGTCATCGGCCACAGGAGCTGAAACTGATAGCATTGGTGGATGTCTTTATTTGCCATGATTTATTATCGATTTGCTTTGTTTTATAATCAGTTACTATTTAGAGAATTGAAATTACATCCCTGAATTTTCGTCCCTAATCCTGATTTCATCGGGGTATTAAAATATTCAAATAAATATCTTCGAAAATATAATAATGAGCAATAGGGAAAATTTATAATTTTGCCTGGTGTAATTGAAAATGCAATGGATAGCAAACTACAGGAATTGACGGAAAGAATCTATCACGAGGGTGTTGAAAAGGCCCGGGCAGATGCGGCTGCTATATTGGGAAAGGCCAATAAAGAGGCCGAAGAAATTTTACAGAATGCAAGACATGAAGCCAGTCGAATTATAGAGCAGGCGCGTCGTGAAGCCGAAGAGCTCAAGCGCAATGTAACCAACGAAATCAAATTATCTTCGCGTCAGGCCATCTCCTCACTCAGGCAACAGATTACCGAACTTATACTTACCGAAATGGTTGATCAGTCTGTCAAAGAGGCTTTCAACGATAAAGATTTTATCAAACGCATGATCGAGACTATCCTTACGAGATGGCAACCCGATAATTCGGGTAAAGGGCAAAGCGTTCAGCTCTTTTTACCTCCCGAAGATGAAGAAAAATTAGGAAAATATTTCGAAGCCAGAGCAAAAGAATTGATGAACAAAGGCCTGAAGGTGATTTATGATGAAAAAATAGGAAGAGGTTTTCGTATTGGCCCAGCCGACGGTAGTTATGTAATTAGCTTTACCGAAGAAGACTTCGAGAACTTTTTCAAGAATTATCTCCGCCCGCGCACCAACCATCTTCTTTACGGAGGGAAATAATGTCGGGAAGAAATTATTATTATCTGGTAGCAGGCTTGCCCGACCTGGTGCTCGAGCAATCCAAACTTGCCCTCGACTTTGCCGAATTCAAACTCGAATTGCGGCATCATCTCTCGGCTTTCGACTATAAACTCGTTGAATTGATTCTTTTACCCATCGATAATAAAAATCTTCTTCATCTCCTTTTGAAAACCAATGAAGAATTTATTCCTAACGGAAAGTATTCTTTAGAAATACTCGAAGAAGAAATGAAGAATCCCAAGATTCTCCCCGATTATCTTCGAAACTTTATTCTTCATTTTAAAGAAGAGCAGCCTGTTTATCCCGAGCTAAGCTGGGAAGATCAATTGACGGCCATATATCTTGAGTATGCTGCTCAAACCAAGAATAAATTCGTGTCGAATTGGATAAAATTCGAAAGGAATGTTAGAAATATCATGGCGGCGCTTACTGCCAGAAAATTTAAACTCAATGCTCGTTCGTTCATTATTGGCAATGACGAATTTTCGCAAACCCTCATTAAAAGTCAGGCAAGAGATTTTGGACTTGCACAACAATTCCCTTATATCGAAAAACTTATTCAGATTTTTGAAACCAACAATTTATTAGAAAGGGAAAAATCGCTCGATCTTTTGCGCTGGTCTTATCTTGACGAATTGAATACTTTTCATTATTTCAGTATAGAGATAATCCTTGCATTTATATTAAAGTTCCAAATGGTACAAAGATGGCTGCGGCTCGACAAAGAAGCAGGCTTAGCCATGTTTAGACGTTTGCTCGAGGATTTGGAAAATAGCTATGAATTTCCTAAAGAGTTTTCATGATAATGAATAACACGAAAAAAACTACCGGAAAGGTTTCCGGAATTATTGCGAATTTGGTGATTGTGCAGGTTGAAGGGCCTGTTGCACAAAATGAGATTTGTTATATCAGCCATGATGGAACCGATCTTATGGCAGAAGTAATAAAAATTATCGGTAATAAGGCATATACTCAAGTTTTCGAAAGCACCCGTGGATTGAAAATCGGCTCACCAGCAATATTCGAAGGACACATGCTCGAAGCCACCCTTGGCCCTGGAATCCTTTCGAGTGTTTATGATGGATTGATGCACGATTTACATGAAATGACAGGGATTTTTCTTAAACCCGGTGAATATACACGTGCTTTAGATCCTGAAAAGATTTGGGATTTCAAGCCTCTGGCAAAAGGCGGAGATCAGGTGATAGCTGCCGACTGGCTGGGCGAAGTGATAGAAAATTCCATCCCTCATCGCATTATGGTGCCTTTCGTTTTCGAAGGGAGATATACCATTAAATCCATTGTTCCTCGTGGTCTTCATAAGATTTATGATACCATTGCCGTGCTTACGGATGAAAGTGGGAAAGACCATCCCGTTACCATGGTTCAATATTGGCCTGTAAAACAGGCTATAAAGGCATACAAGGAGAAACCCCGACCTTTCAAACTTTTCCAAACCGGCGTTCGTACCATGGATACTCTGAATCCTATGGCCGAAGGAGGTACGGGTTTTATTCCGGGACCCTTTGGTAGCGGCAAGACTGTATTGCAACACGCGCTGTCGCGTCAAGCCGAAGCCGACATAGTTATAGTCGCCGCTTGTGGCGAACGTGCCAATGAAGTGGTCGAGCTCTTCGTAGAATTTCCCCAATTAGAAGACCCAAGAACGGGACGTAAACTGATCGAAAGGACTACCATCATTGCCAATACCTCTAACATGCCCGTTGCAGCCCGTGAAGCCTCGGTGTATACGGCTATGACCATCGCCGAATATTACCGTTCGATGGGATTGAAGATATTACTTCTGGCCGACTCTACCTCTCGCTGGGCACAAGCCTTACGCGAAATGTCAAATCGTATGGAAGAACTCCCCGGCCCCGATGCCTTCCCTATGGACCTGCCCGCAATTATCTCAAACTTTTACTCTCGTGCAGGGTATGTCTATTTGAACAATAACCAAACCGGAAGCATTACATTTATTGGAACGGTTTCGCCTGCAGGCGGAAATTTGAAAGAACCCGTTACCGAATCAACAAAAAAAGTAGCTCGAGCTTTTTATGCACTATCTCAGCAAAGAGCTGATAGCAAACGTTATCCCGCCATCGATCCTATCGAAAGTTATTCTAAATATCTCGAATATCCCGAGGTTCAAGAATCATTGCGCAATACCATTGCCGATGATTGGGTCGATAAGGTGATGCTGGTGAAAAATATCATGATCCGTGGACGTGAAGCTTCCGAACAAATCAATATTCTGGGCGATGATAGTGTTCCTCTGGATTATCACCTTACTTTCTGGAAATCAGAAGTAATAGATTCCATTATTCTTCAACAGGATGCCTTCGACAAGATCGACTTCAATACTCCCATGACGCGCCAAAAATATATGCTCGACAAGGTGATAAATATTTACGAAACCAATTTCGATTTCGACAGCTTCGAAGATGTCAACCCCTACTTTAAACGAATTATTAATCAATTGAAACAAATGAATTATTCCGAATTTCAATCGGAACAGTTTAAACATTTTGAAAATGAATTATATAAAATCATTGAGGAAAGGAAGTTAAAAAAATGAGTCCACTTGCATTCCAGAAAATATATACCCATATCAGCAATATTACCAAGGCTACATGCACGCTGAAAGCTTCGGGAGTTGGCAACGAAGAACTGGCACTGGTGCATGGACGCCTGTCTCAAGTGGTAAAAATTATCGATAATGAAGTAACACTTCAGGTATTTGGTGGTACAGAAGGAATTCCTTCCAATGCCGAAGTTATTTTCTATAACCGTCCTCCTACACTCAAGGTAAGCGATGACTTGGCAGGTCGTTTTTTTAATGCTTATGGTCAGCCTATCGATGGAGGTCCTGAGGTAGAGGGTGAAGAACGTCCCATTGGTGGACCTTCGGTAAACCCCGTTAGAAGACGCCAACCTTCGGAGCTCATTGCCACCGGAATAGCTGGTATAGATTTAAATAATACGCTGGTCACCGGACAGAAAATTCCTTTTTTCGCCGACCCCGATCAACCCTTCAATCAGGTAATGGCTATGGTAGCTCTCCGTGCCGAAGCCGACAAGATCATTCTGGGCGGAATGGGCTTGACGAACGACGACTACCTTTACTACAAAAATGTGTTCGAAAACGCCGGTGCCCTCGACCGTATCATCAGTTTCGTAAATACTACCGAAGATCCACCCGTCGAACGCCTACTGGTTCCTGATATGGCTCTTACGGCAGCCGAATATTTTGCAGTCGATAAAAACGAAAAAGTCTTGGTGCTGCTTACCGATATGACACTTTATGCCGATGCCCTCAGTATAGTCTCCAATCGTATGGATCAGATACCTTCTAAAGACTCCATGCCCGGCTCACTTTATAGCGATTTAGCCAAGATTTATGAAAAGGCTGTCCAATTTCCCAGTGGAGGTTCCATTACGATTATTGCAGTTACTACCCTTTCAGGAGGCGATATTACCCATGCCATACCCGATAATACGGGTTATATCACCGAAGGCCAGCTTTTCCTGCGGCGTGATACAGATATTGGGAAGGTTATCGTCGATCCTTTCCGCAGCCTTTCACGACTGAAACAACTCGTCATCGGAAAGAAGACACGTGAGGATCATCCTCAAGTGATGAATACAGCCGTACGTCTTTATGCCGACGCCGCCAACGCCAAAACTAAACTCGAAAATGGCTTCGACCTTACGGATTACGACCAGCGTGCACTCGATTTTGCCAGAGAATATTCCGAATATCTTCTGGCTATTGATGTAAACATCGACATCGATAAAATGCTGGATACAGGCTGGGAATTGTTTGCACGCCATTTTAACCAGGCCGAAGTGGGCATAAAACAAGAACTCGTCGATAAATACTGGCCTGTAAAATAAAACACAATATGTAAAGAATGGAAAATTTTCCAATGATAAAGCTATAAAAGTAATGAGTAGAAAATGGCGGTAAAATTTCAATATAATAAGACTTCTCTTCAGGAGATGAATAAGCAGCTCCGGATACGCCTGCGAGCATTGCCTACTTTAAAAAACAAGGAATCGGCATTAAGAGCAGAAGTGAAACGAGCCAAGGATTATGCCACAAGCCTCGATGAAAAGTTGTCTGCTGCTATGGCCGAATACAATGAAATGGTGCGTTTATGGAATGAGTTCAACCCCGGATTGGTTGTCATTCATGATGTTGACTTGGGGATTAAGAAAATTGCCGGAGTGCGTATCCCTATCCTTCAGCAAATCCATTTCGAAATAAAACCCTTCAGCCTCTTCAATCAACCAGTTTGGTACATGGATGGCATCCTTATTCTCGAGAAACTTGCCTCTATTGCTATCGAAAGAGAATTTTACTACGCCAAGATGAAATTGCTCGATCATGCCCGTAAAAAAACTACCCAAAAAGTAAATCTTTACGAAAAAGTTCAGATTCCAGGTTATGAAGAAGCTGTTATCAAAATAAAACGCTTCCTTGAAGACGAAGAAAACCTTTCCAAATCTTCGCAGAAAATCTTGAAGAATCGATTTGACCAAAAGGAGGTTGCGGTATGATAGTCCCCATGACCAAATTCATTTTTTTGGTATATCATGAAGATTATGAACGATTTCTAAAGGGCTTGCGATCTGTGGGTGTTATAGATATCGTAAAGCGGAAGAAGGAACTCGACAAAGACGCAGCTGAAAGGCTTGCCTTGCAAAAGCAGGTTGCTGAAACCATCAAGTTGCTTAAAAAGCATAAAAAACCCGAAATCACAGCTGAAGCGCCCTCAGAAGGGGATGGAATGAAAATATTTGAACACATTAGAGATTTACAGGCAGAGGTCGAGTCTTTAAATCAGCAACTCGCTACATTGAAAAAGGAAATTGAATATACTGAACCCTGGGGAGATTTCGACCCTCAAATTATCGAAAAACTTCGTAAAGCAGGATTGAGAATATCTTTTTATATCATACCTTCTCGTAAATTCGATCCTCAGTGGTTATCGAAATACAATATTGGGGTGGTGAATGAACAGCCGGGTGTTATTTATTTCATTCTTGTGAATGAAGGTCAGGAAGAGATTGATTTGCCGGCCGAAGAAGTTAAAGCACCCGAACGTCCTCTGAGTGAATTGTTAAAAAAACAGGAAGCTATACAGACACGCCTTAGCGAGATTGAAGAAGAATTTGCAAGGCTGGCTGCGAGCTCTATTCCTCTTTTGCAGAAAACATTGCATCAAATTGCCTCCGAAGTCGATTATCATGTAGTAGTAAACAACACTTTATCGGAAGCAGAAGGGAAGTTGAAGATTTTAGAAGGTTTTGCCCCTGTTGAAACAAAAGAAACCGTTGAAAAGTATTGCGAAGAAAATGGTATTTTTTATATCGAAACTCAGCCAGATCCAAACGAAAAGGTTCCTATCCTCCTGCGCAACAATAGTTTCGCGAAATTATTCGAGCCCATTGGCCACTTATATTCTTTACCCAAGTATGGCGAACTGGATCTTACTCCATTCTTTGCCCCTTTCTTTATGATGTTTTTTGGCTTCTGCTTAGGTGATGCTGGTTACGGATTGTTTATATTTATTGCTGCTACCTTGTTTAAGAAATTCAAAGCTAAACCTTCATTCAAACCTTATGTAACTCTTGCACAGTATCTTAGTTTAGCTACCTTTATTTTCGGAGCAATTTCGGGAACCTTCTTCGGTATCAGTCTTATAGATGCTGATATTCCCATTGTGGAAAATATCAAATCCTATTTCTTCGATAGTAACAAGATGCTGGTGCTCTCTTTGATACTTGGAGCAGTGCAAATTGTATTCGGAATGTGTATCAAAGTTGTTAATATTACTCATCAAGAAGGGTTTCGAAATGCACTTTCATTGGTTGGCTGGTTGATCCTTATTTTGGGACTTTTAATCCGTCAAGGATTGGTTTCGGCCGGCGTTCTACCTAAAGGAGAAACCATCGTTCTATATAGTATTTTAGGAGTTTCCTGCTTATTGATCTTTTTCCTAAATGATTTAAAAACCAATGTTTTTGTGAGAATTGGGAAAGGTTTATGGGATGTATATGGAATGGCAACGGGTATATTTGGCGATTTACTCTCTTATATTCGACTTTTTGCCTTGGGAATTTCCAGTTCCATACTTGGAATAGTAATCAATAACGTGGCTATGTCTATTCTTGGAATTCCCTATATCGGACCTCTTCTTTTCGTGGTATTCCTTGTTATTGCTCACTTGGGCAATATTGCCATTAGTTCTCTTGGCGCTTTTGTTCATCCTATGCGTCTAACCTTTGTTGAATTTTACAAGAATGCTGGTTTCAAAGGAGGAGGAAAACAATATAAACCATTTGCCGAGAAACGATAATTTATAGTCTATGCGACAAATCAGATTCATCAATAAACCAATCATTTAAAACTTTTTTCGATTATGACAACTGCAGTAATTTTAGCTTATGTAGGACTTGCCATGATGCTTGGATTAGCAGGTATTGGCAGTGCTATTGGGGTAACTATTTGTGGTAATGCGACCATAGGGGCTCTGAAAAAAAATGAAGAAGCCTTTGGTCCATATATGTTACTGAGTGCTTTGCCCGGAACACAAGGTTTGTACGGTTTTGGAGGTTTCTTCATCATCAATGCAAAACTTACACCCCAATTTATTGCTAGTATGACTTTAGGCCAAGGTATGGCCATTTTTGCTGCTGGCCTTGTACTTGGGGGTGTAGGCTTGTATTCGGCTATACGTCAGGGACAAGTATGCGCCAATGGGATTGCTGGAATAGGTTCGGGTTACGATGTTTTTGGTAAAACAATGGTTTTGGCCGTTTTCCCTGAACTTTACGCCATCATTTCATTTGCAGCTACTTTTATCATCAGCGCAGCTTTGTAGTATTTTTACCAAAGTATTATCGTATTTCCTCCCAACTGGTTATGGATGACTTCTCCTTAATCAGTTTTTCATTCACCAATTATGGAAATAAAACCTACCGTTGTTCTTGGGGTTAGCCGAAACCCTGAACGCATGGCTAATCAGGCGGTTGAAGCTTTATTAAACCATGGACATCCTGTTTATGCCATTGGAAAAGAGGATTTTATTTGGGGTAAAATTGTGGTTCATTCAACCTGGGATCAAGCAGTAGATATACATACTGTTTCTATCTACCTTCGACCGGAATTACAAAAGGTACATCAGCAAAGGATTCTATCAGTGAATCCTCAAAGAATTATCTTTAACCCAGGAACATATAATCCTGAATTAGCAATAGCTGCTTCTGAGAGAGGTATAGAAATTTTGGAAGAATGTACACTTGTATTGCTTTCTTCAGGCCAATTTTGAACATCTACAAAATTTTTTTTAATGTGGCTCGTTCATTATATTCTACAATGAATTTTATTACAATCAAGTGGTAAAAATTTCTCAGATGAAACGTATTCTCATTATTCTATTTCTAACATGTTGTGCTTTACGGCTTCCTGCCCAAATTTTAATTTCTTTCAAAACCGATAGTACTTGTAAAACCGACACTATTATTGTTCCATTAAAGGTTCAGGAATTAAGGCAATGTGCCTCCTTTCGGATTGAATTTTCATTTCAGGATGATATTGTTCATTATGACAGTCTTTATTTTCGTAACCCTGCACTGGCCGGTCTTACCGCTTTCTTAAACGGAAATAATCGTCTGGTTCTGGAGTGGACATCGGCCTCCGCTTTACCCTTTGGAACGGGCAATATTGCGAAGATTCAATTTACAGCCCTGCAAAGTGGTACTTCTTTACTTTCTTTTGATGCTGCTCAAACCTACTTCAAAGATGAGCAAGGCAATCCTCTAACTTATTTATATAACGATGGTATCCTGAAGGTTCATCCACGGGGCATACAATATAATTTAACCCAGTTGATGATGGGCTGCAGCAAGGAGGATAAGGGACGTTATGGCATTTCCATTCATTCGGGGACTCCTCCCTATCAAATCGATTGGGGCGATGGCTTCTTGATGCCTGGAATAGATACTGTGGTTCTGGGCGTTAGCCCAGGTCAGCATAAAATAACCATTGTAGATGGGAATGGTTGTATTTATCGCGACAATTACTTCGTAAAAGTCCTAAAAGCACCTCCTATTCATTTTACTTTCGATCCCGATACGGTCTATCTGCAGAAACCTTCTGTGCAATTCTATTCTAATATCGATTCGCTTCTTAATGTTGGGATAGATGTATATAATTTTCAATGGAATTTTGGTGAACCCGATTCGAGCCGCTCTGTCGAAAAAAATCCCTTACATACCTTTACCAGCGCTTGGCAATTTTTTCAGCAACAAATCGAAGAATACCGTGTTCGACTCTATGCTATTAATAATGATAATTGCGATACAAGTATTGCGAAATTCTTGCCGCTGCGACGCCCTAAAGTGGAAGTGCCTAATGTTTTTACTCCCAATGCCGACGGAATCAATGATGTTTTAATTATTAAAGTGGATGGGAAAACGGAAACCGAGCAACCTTCATTGCTGCGATATTATGAACGAATGGAACTGGTGATCCTGAACAGATGGGGAAGAAAACTTTACGAAAGTAAAGATTATAGGAACGATTGGGATGGCGGAAAGCTGGCCGATGGTACGTATTTTTACGTGTTGAAATGTATCGGCAGGTTTGGCGAAGAAGTGTATAAAGGCAGTATCGCTATCATGGGGAGTAAAAATTAGCAGGTTAAGGGGATGGAAATCCCGGTAAAAAATATTGAGAATTTTTTAAGGATTGATGCACCTTGCGTGGATGTACGATCACCGAGCGAATATACTCATGGCCATATTCCGGATGCCATTAATATTCCATTGCTCGACGATGAAGTTCGCAAACAAGTGGGCATTGCCTTTGTTCAACAGGGTAGAGTTTCTGCAGTAAAAATTGGTATATCTCTTACTTCTTACTGGCTTCCTGTAATAATAGACGAAATGATAAGGGTTTCGTTGGACCGTCAATTGAAAATATATTGTTGGCGTGGTGGAATGCGTAGCGCAGCAGCCGCTTTCCTTGCTCGATTGGCTGGTTTGAATCCCGTTTTGCTTGTCGGAGGATATAAATCCTTTCGTCGATATGTCCATCAATCTTTCATATTCCCATGGAAATTCATTGTAATAGGCGGGATGACTGGAAGTGGGAAAACTGAACTTTTATTTCGATTAGCCGAGATGCATCATCAGGTACTTGATCTTGAAGGGCTGGCTAATCACAAAGGATCGGTTTTTGGTGGATTAATGCAGCCTCCACAGCCTACTACAGAACAATTTGAAAATCTAATCTGGCAACAACTTTCATCATTTAATCCGCAATTTCCTGTATGGGTGGAAGATGAGAGCATAAGTATAGGACGTTGTTTCATTCCCAAGCCTATCTTTGACCGAATGCAGGCTTCACCTTTAATTTTTTTGGATATTCCTTCTGAACAAAGAGCCGAAAGGCTCACCAAAGAATATGGCCAGGCCAATCCAGAAGAACTGGCCGCTATGGTTTGGAAGATTAGAAAACGACTCGGTCTTCAACAAACCCAAACCATCACTCAACTCATCCTGCAATATCGTTTCAAGGAAGCTTGCTTGATGATACTGCAATTTTACGATAAGGCTTATTCAATTGGCCTTTCACGACGTGATCCTCATAGTATTATCTATCTGCCAACTTTAGAAAAAATTGATCCTGACAAGGTTTTAAATTTTGTTGATAAAATATCTTAAAAATCCTTCGCCAAACTCTGACCTTTTGAGTCTCTAATTGCCGACAAATATTATTTAAAGTTCTAATTTAGAAACGCTAATCAAATTCTTTGCTATTTTTTGGTCTTCGCATCCTTTAATTTCCACTCCAAAACGCTAACAACACCAAGAAAGCAAGTTCAAATTTTTGCGGCCTTTGATCTCTACGTGCTAATTTTTTCTTGCTAAGACACTAATAATGTAAAAGAAATTTCAAAAAAAGAGAGATTTTAATAATATAAGGAAGGGAGAACGGAGGAAAGGAGAATAGAGAATGGTGATGGGGGTTGGTGGTTGGAGATGGTACTTGGGAAGCAAGGTGGATTGGTGGATGGTGATTAGTGATTGTTGATTAGAATTTGAAATTTGATTGTAATTTGGGAATTGGTGGTTGTTAGTTGTTAAAAGAGGGTGGATCAGCGAGAAAAATAAAAATGTTATCGCAGATATCGCAGAAACAAGCCTTCGCAGATGCTCGCAGAAAAATATCAACATGAATCAGCGATATAAATCTGCGTCAATCAGCGAGAAAAAATATAGTTCTTTCGACTTTGGCGGCCCCCAAGTCTCCCCGTCTCACCATCTCCCCCTCCCCTCGTCTCCCAGTCCCCAAGTCTCAAAATCTCCCTACCTTCAAATCTCATCATTGATTGAATAATAACCAAATGATGTTTTCATTACCTGTTACAAAAACTCTAATTTTGCTGGTTCAAATCACATTCTGCCTTTATGAATTCGTCGAAAAGCCTTGCAGGAATTTTTCTTTCCATAATAATCCTTTTTTCAATTTCATGTACACAAAAAAAGGAGAAAGCATCGGATAACCAGCCCGATACAATCCCTATGGCTTTGAAAAGTTTAAATGAACGCTTGAAGAAAAATCCACAAAATATAGAATCATATTACGAAAGAGCTAACTGGTTCATACAAAATGCAAGATATGGCGAAGCTCTTAAAGACCTCCATGCAGTGATGAAAAAAGATTCTCTGAATCCAAAACTATACAGTTTGTTGGGTGATGTGTATCTTAACCTTGGGAAACCCATTCAGGCTGAAGAATATTATTCTAAGGCTCTTCACCGCGATCCTACATACAATGATGCTTTGGTAGGATTAGCCAGAAACTATCTGGTACTGAAAGATTACGATCAAACATTCGCCCTTACTGCTAAGGCTATTACGCATAATGCCTTGAATCCAAAGGCTTACTATCTGGCAGCCTGGGCGTTTGCCGAAAAAGGAGATACATTGAGCGCCATAAAAAATTATTTGAAAGCCATAGAACAAGATCAGGATTTTTTTGATGCCTATGTGCAATTAGGAATTCTTTATGGGAAAAAACAACCCCAAATGGCTGAGGGATTTTTTAAAAATGCCCTGCGCATCAAACCCAACCATATTCATACGATGTATTTACTCGCACTGCTTTATCAAAATACAGGACAAACCGATAAGGCTCTATCTGCCCATCAATCGGTTCTGGCCATCGATCCTAACTATTCTCCTTCCATGTTTGCCCTTGGTTATATTTATATGGCTGATATACTCGATTTTCAAACGGCACTTACGTGGTTCGACCGCGTGATTCAACTCGACGAGAAAAATGCTGCAGCATATCTAAACCGTGGATATTGCTATGAACAACTTGGCATTAAAAACAAAGCTTCGTCCGATTATCACAGGGCTCTAAACCTTCAACCCAACTTTCAAAAGGCAGTAGAAGCCCTTCAACGAATTGGTGAAAAATAACCTTAAGAATTAGAGATAACTCTCACGTACCTCGGTCAGTTCGGCGATTAAATGCTCACAGACTTTCTCCAATAGAAATAAATCTTCATCTAAGCCAGAACCATTCGATGATCTTCCTTTTTTCTCGAGCCGAAAAGCCAAGCAGCGAGCATTTTCATCATAAAAATTGACATAATTCCCTTGATGCTATGCGCATTTCTGGCAAGATCGATTTTATCGTTCTGCAGATTTTTCCGATTTGGCGTTCTTTCGGCGTTCGGCTTCTGCTTTCAAATCAATGGCTGGGCATGAGCTGCAATTTTTTGAAATGCAACCTCCACAGGGGCCCACATTTTGTTTAGAAAATCTATAGAAACGATAAACCACCCAAAAGACTGCCGAAATAACTATGATGAAGGTAAGAATTTTCTGTATCATACTTTCAATGAAGGAAAAGCAGGAAAAAATTTGATAATGATGTCGTAAGTTATCCACAAGGCGAATGCCACAAAGATCAAAGCCCATACTGCCTCGTGAATTCCCGTAAGCTGCCTCAGGCTGTGGGCATCGCCGCTTTTACGAGGCGTTCGAATACTGAGCCAGAGGAGAAACAACACTGAGGCCAAGGCATCACCCAACAAAAGTACACTAAAAACGAATGCAATCCAGTAAATCATCTCATACGACAGAAAATATAAGGCCGCCATATTAAGAACAGTAAACGCGAGTAACCAGATTACTCCATAAATATTCCTGACAAAAAATACCAAACAAAACAGACTCATGGATGTAAAAAGTATGATTACAGCCCTTTGCTGCTGATGATACAATAAATAGAACATTACCCATGCCATCAAAACAGAAAAAAGATATCCTGTCAGCGACACAATGATTCGTGAAAACCTACTCTTTGTGCTCGAGACGGTAGTTCCCGATAAATCTGCAAATAATTCGATCTTATAGACTTTGCCACTGAATAAAAGCACTATCAGGGCATGACCCGTTTCGTGTACCATCTTATTGATAACTCTGAAAAAAGGTCCGATGCAGGGAACACGAGCGAGAAGGATGGCTGCGCAAAGCATTGCATAAAAAATGAAAGATTCTTTTCTCATGATCGAACTTTCTATACGCAAAATTAAGGAGAGCTCAAAAAAAATCTCGAGGAAAAGGTAAAAGAAATGAAATTCATAATGTATTTTCTGTGAGTGTTTTCGATCGGCTTCTCATGCTTTTCATTGCGAATTCCTTGTGGTCAGATTGAGAATTCCTACATTTGAAGTCTCAAACGTCTTTTCTAATGTCAAAACAACGTTTTCAGAATCAAGAAAATAACAAAAGTACGCTGCATTTTACTTTTTCAGCCATCGATGCAAAAGCCAATTATGAAGAAACTCGTCGACAGGTTGGTTATGTAAACCGTAAGCAAGCCACTCAGGAAGACTACGATCGCATTGGATTCAAATCGGGTCTCGAAGTTCATCAACAATTGTTCACCGAAAAAAAATTATTCTGCAATTGCCCGGCAGGCCTTTATCATGCCGATGATGATTATGATGCCGAAGTGATTCGGCACATGCGGCCAACCTTGAGTGAACTTGGTGAATATGATGGTACTGCCTTAATGGAATTCAAAACGCGAAAAAATATTATTTATCGAATCAAATATGACAGTGCCTGTACGTATGAGGTGGACGATACTCCTCCTTTCCCAATGAACCGTCAGGCTCTGAGAATTGCCATCGAAATTTCACTTCTATCCAAATTAAATATCGTTGGCGAGGTACATATTACACGAAAACAATATCTCGATGGTTCCATACCCACAGGATTTCAGCGCACGGCCATTGTGGGAGTGGAAGGCGAAATTCCTTTACGTCACAAGAAAATCAGGCTTATACAACTGAGTGTCGAAGAAGACGCCTGCCGTGAAATTTCCGATATTGGCCATTTTCGTACTTTCAAAACCGATCGTTTGGGAATGCCCCTGATAGAAACGGTAACCTATCCCGATTGCACCAATCCCGATGAAGTTATGGAGGCCTGCAATTATATTCGATTTCTCAACCGTAGCACGGGACATGTAAGAACGGGCAGTGGCGCGGGACGTGAAGATGTAAATGTAAGCTGCAGAGGAGGTCATCGTGTAGAAATCAAAGGTGTTTCGCATACCCGCTGGATTCCAGAATTAACGCATAATGAATCTTTTCGTCAATGGGCATTGTTGCGCATTCGAGATAAACTTCAATCTCGTATCCAAAAGGAAAACTGGAAAATGACTTATAAACGTCTGAATTTTTTCGATTTCCATTTCGATTTGCCCGCCTTGATTTTGGCCCGCGACAATCGTTATCGGATTATTGCAGTTAACCTTTCTCAATTTCGCGGCATCCTTTCTCATTTCACTCAACCAGAGCATTGCTTTGCCAACGAAATTTCTGACCGACTTAAGGTAATTGCCTGCATAGAAAAGCCCAATATGACGCATTCTGAGTCCTTTACACCAGAAATTAATGAAGAAGACTGGAGCAAAATCTGCCAGATATTGCAAGCTGAAGAAAATGACGCTCAGATTGTTTTTTGGGGGCCCGAAGATGATATCTCTACCGCATTGGAAACTATTGAAGAACGCTGTTGGATGGCATTCGACGGAGTTCCACCCGAAACCCGGAAATCCTTCGAAGACGGTACTACTATATTTGAACGCGTTTTACCCGGCGCCGACCGTATGTACCCCGATACCGATTCTGCACCTATACCTCTGACCGATGAGTATATAGAAGAAATTCAAAAAGATTTGCCCACTGAAGTCATGGTTCGTTATAACCAATTGGTTCAATGGAAAGTACCTCAAGATACATTTACTTACATCTTCAAGAAGAATCTTTATCCTCTCATCGAACGCATCTATACCGAGCTTGATGTTCCAGCCCGGTTTACAGGAAGTTTTCTGGGACATACCGTCAAATATATCGAGGGACAAAAGGGTCCGTCATCCACATTCCAATTCGACCGCATCTACGACCTCTTCGAATACCTGAAGAATAATCATCTCGATTTGAGACTGGCGCAAAAAATGTTTCCCGAAGTTTACGACCACCCTGGAATGGATTTTGACTCAGTACTTACGATTCTTAAATTTAAACGTGTATCGAAAGAAGATCTCCTTTCCAAAATAAATTTCTTATCGAAAAAATTCGACGAAATCGCCATCAACCCTCAACCTGAAAATAAAATTAACTGGATCATGGGACAACTTCAGGAAACTGCTTTGGGCAATATTTCCATGTTTGAATTGAGAAATTTACTCGAATCCGTTGTTCAATTGCCTGAAAAGGAGTAAAACATGAAGAACTATTCATGTATTTTGCTAAATTCTAAGATTATTAAAGATATATATAAACAGTTTAAAAATGCTAATTTAGAAATAAAAAAAATAATATTCGATTTTTTATTTTTTGAAATAATTGAAAAATGGAAAAGCTGTCAATAATAATCGGATCAACTAAATTTAATTACTTACAATGAGTGAAGATATTTTTCAGGGCTATAAAGGCAGGGCACTCGAAATATTGAAGCAATTCAACGTTAGAGTATGGGGACAGGCTGAAATAAAAACCAGTCGGGGTGATTTCAAGGGTACGGTATTACCCAGAGCAGAAAACGACGATGATTTACACATCGTCATAAAGATAGCCACCGGCTACAATATTGGGATAGATGTTCGTACCATTATCGAAATGAAAGAGATAGGTTATAAAAAAGCCAATTACAAGATACCCGAGAAGCAATTCCCTTTTACACCTGGTCTCCCCAAGGTAAAACTTTTGGGTACTGGCGGTACAATTGCATCAAGGCTCGATTATCGGACTGGAGCGGTTATACCGGCTTTTACGCCTGGTGAACTTTACGGAGCTGTGCCTGAATTAGCTGACATTTGTAATCTCGAAACCGAAAAGCTTTTTGCTGTATTCAGTGAGAATATGGGCCCTACCCAATACAAAGCGCTTGCTATAGCTATAGGAAAAGAAATCGAGAAAGGAGTAGATGGCATTGTGATAGGGCATGGCACAGACACGCTTTCACATACAGGAGCCGCACTTTCGTTCATGGTACAGAATTCTCCTGTACCAATCATCTTGGTTGGTTCGCAGCGTTCATCCGACAGACCAAGCAGTGATGCCGCATTGAACTTGATGCATGCCATGACTGCCGCTGGCCATGGCGACATAGCCGAAGTTCTAGTTTGTATGTTTGGACCTACCAGCGATGAATATGGCTTACTTCATCGTGGAACCAGAGTTAGAAAAATGCACTCGAGCTACCGCTCCACTTTCCGCACGATTAGCGACACTCCCGTAGCTATGGTTACACGTAAAGGCGTCACTCCCATCAAGAAAAAATATAATCCTCGTAGAAAAGATCGCCAAGTAATTATCAAACCCTATTATGACGAAAGGGTTACCATGCTCTATTACTACCCTGGCATGCATCCCGACATACTCAACGGAATCATTGATATGGGCTATAAAGGAATTATATTTGTAGGAACTGGCCTGGGACATGTAAACAAGGAACTTTATCCCGCCATCGAAAGAGCACATAAATTGGGTATTCACATGTTTATGACCGTTCAAACTATATGGGGCTATGTTCACATGTTCGTTTACGATACTGGACGCGATATGATGGCCAAAGGAATCATTCCAGCAGGCAATATGCTACCCGAAACTGCTTACATCAAACTGAGCTGGGTTTTAGGTCAAACCGACGATCCCGAAGAAGTAAAACGTCTTATGCTTACTCCTATCAATGATGAAATTACCGAACGAGAACCTTATAATGGCTATCTTGTTTTTCAAGGTGGCGTACCCGAGATAGAGCAATTTTTAAAAAGAGTGCATAAATAAAAATTCCCTTCGAATAAATTCGAATGAAGATATTCAAACAACTGACAACAAACAACTATCAAACTCCAAATTACAAATTACAAACAAATTCCAAAATCCAACTAACAATTACAAAATTCCAAATTCTAATCACCATCCACTATCCACCAACCACCTTGTCTCTTCGTCTCCCAGTCCTCATTCACCAATCACTATCCACCATTCTCCGTTCACCTAAATTAAAACAAAAACACTCAACACCATTGAAGCATCGACAACAGAAAACATCAATTATTTCAGATTTCTCTCTTCACCTTCATTTTGTAGCCCGTAGGGGAATCGAACCCCTGTTACAAGGATGAAAACCTTGCGTCCTAACCCCTAGACGAACGGGCCTTATATGAAAGAACTTACTTGTTTTTCGGGCTGCAAAATTAGAGGTTTTATACGAATCCCACAATATTCGGCTAATAATTTTCAAAATATTACGAAACACGCCTGAAAACTAATTCATTAGAAATTCATCCCCATTTTTTCGGGGGAATGGATCATTCCAAACAATTTATTGATAATGAATATTTTATATTTACAAAATTTCTCTTTCTATTCCATTCGGCTATTATATTCATTTACAAATATTTCCTTTAATGCCTGAAAATAAGCCTTTACACAGTTTTTATGAATTCTACTGAAATGATTTACACTTCGTTTTTATCGGCATTTCAGAAATCTCCAGCCAATGACGATGCTTTGGTATTCTTCTTTTCTGGCTGAAAATATAAAAACTCAGAGCAGTCACACCCTAATAAAAAAATTTACAAACCAAATCTATTTAAAGATCGTTATATTAAAACATATCATTTATTCTAGATAGCTTAATCATCCGATGAAATTTCGCAAGGATATATAAATTTGCAATAAAAAACGAACTATCTCAAATAAAATCAACATATTATGGATTGTCAATACGACGTAATAGTAATAGGCAGTGGGCCAGGTGGTTATGTGGCTGGAATTCGTGCGGCTCAGTTAGGGTTGAAAACGGCAGTAGTCGAAAAGGCAGAATTGGGAGGGGTGTGTCTCAACTGGGGATGCATTCCCACGAAAGCACTTATTAAAAGCGCTCAGGTATATAACTACATTTCCCAGGCATCGGACTACGGAATCAAAATAGAAGGCAGTACCAGGCTCGATTTCGAAGGTATGGTGAAACGTTCGCGTGAGGTTGCTGCTACAATGAGCAATGGCATACAATACCTTTTTAGGAAAAACAAAGTCGAACACATAAAAGGTTTCGGAAAAATAAATCCAGGGCATGAAGTAGAGGTGATTTCCGAAGATGGAACATTAAAAAATTATAATGCAAGACATATTATTTTAGCAACAGGTGCCCGTTCGCGTGAGCTTCCTAATCTTCGTCAGGATGGCAAATTCATTATTGGCTATCGCGAAGCATTAACTTTACCTATTCAACCTCAGTCGATGGTTATTATAGGATCAGGAGCAATAGGTTCGGAGTTTGCCTTTTTCTATAACTCGATTGGCACGAAAGTAACTCTGGTTGAGTTCATGCCCAATGTAGTACCATTAGAGGATGAAGAAGTTTCAAAACAGCTGGAACGTAATTTCAAGAAAGCAGGTATCAAGGTGATGACCGAATCGACCGTTGAACAGGTAGAAGTGAAGGATCATCATTGCGTCGTAACCATAAACACCAAAAAGGGCGAAGAAACCCTCGACACTGACATTGTATTGTCGGCAGTAGGGATTGCACCTAATATTGAAGGAATTGGCATAGAGGAAACCGGAATTAGAACAGAAAAAGGGAAAATAGTGGTGGATGAATTTTACCGTACCAATGTCGAAGGCTACTATGCCATAGGAGATATTATTCCTACCCCGGCATTAGCCCATGTTGCATCACACGAAGGCATCATTTGTGTGGAGAAGATTGCAGGCCATGAGCCTACACCTTTAAATTATGGAAACATTCCAGCTTGTACATACACTCAGCCCGAAGTAGCCTCGTTAGGGATAACAGAAAAAGTAGCCCGTGAAGCCGGATATGAGATCAAAACAGGAAAGTTCCCCTATTCGGCCTCTGGGAAAGCCACCGCAGCTGGTCATCGTGATGGATTCGTAAAAGTAATCATAGAAGCAAAATATGGCAAAATATTAGGCGTTCACATGATTGGCGACAATGTTACTGAAGTGATTGCCGAAGCCGTTGTAGCCAGAAAGCTCGAAAGTACTGGCAGAGAAATCATCGACAGCGTACATCCTCATCCTACCATGTCGGAAGCCTTTATGGAAGCTATGGCAGCAGCCTATGGGGAAGTCATTCATATTTGATAAAACATCCGTATTAATATGCTCTGAGCATTACCTTCGTGTGGTCCACTTGTCGAGCTTGTTAAGGCAATCATTCGTCTCTCGAAGTTTTAAAGAGTAAAAATTTTCTAAAGATTAATTCTTTGGGGCATTTACTAAATTTGTAAAGATTCTAACATTTAAGAAAAACTTATAGCCCATGAAAACACTTATTGTTGCCCGGCATGCAAAATCCTCATGGGATTTTCCTCAGCTCAAGGATGAGGACAGGCCATTGTTGAGCAAAGGGAAAAAACGAATCAGCAAGATCATCCTATCCTTACAAAAGGAAAAAATTGCCAGACCCGGTCTGATCATTTCGAGTCATGCGGTAAGAGCCTTTGAAACGTCCAGAATATTTGCTTCATTCTTTCAATATCCCGAAAATCAGATTCAAGTCAGCCAAACCGTTTACTACGGAAATAAGGACCATATTACCGATCTTTTTTATTCCATCGACGATGACATCGACAGTGTGATGATAGTCGGGCACAACCCTAATATCCTTGCATTCATCAACCAGTTTCTTCTCGATCCCTTGGATGGGTTGCCAACCTCGGGGGTCGTCATTCTTGAATTGCCCATCGAGAGTTGGACCGAATTGGCAGGAGCAAAAGCCAGTACAATACAGAAAATATTCCCCTGGGAAAGCAATAAATAGGTATAAACATAATTTTATATTTTACATCAGCATGGCAATGAGTAAAAAAAATGAGTACATAAAGTCTACAGATAATTTGGAGGATGGATTATTTATCAATCGGGAAATAAGCTGGCTGCAATTCAACGAAAGAGTTTTGCAAGAAGCTTCCGATCCAACCACCCCCTTACTGGAAAGGATAAAGTTCCTGGGCATTTTTTCCAATAATCGGGATGAATTTTTTCGGGTGAGGGTAGCTACGATTCATCGAATGAACATGCTGATGCAAAAAAAAGAACTCGATTATAGAATTAGTTTCGATCCCAGGAAGTTATTGTCAGAAATATACAGTATAGTCGAAAATCAGGAAAAAAGGTTTACCGCTGTTTATCAGGATTTAACCCGTCAAATGAAAGAAAATGGGATTTTCATTGTAAATGAACAGGAACTTACGCACGAAGAAGGGAAATATGTAAGAAGCTTCTTTAACCAGAACATTCGATCGTATGTTTTTCCTATCATGCTGAACAATGTAAAGAATCTGACTTTTTTGAAGGATGAGAATTTTTATCTGGCAGTGGAAATGGCCGATACGGCCAAAAAGAGCAAGACCCGATTTGCTTTACTCAAAGTCCCCGTTCATATTACCGGAAGGTTTATTTCTTTGCAACCGCCTGAAGACAAAAAGGATTCCCATTTTATCATTCTTCTGGATGATGTGATACGGTATTGTTTACCCGATATTTTTTCTGTCTTCGGATACGATCATTTTGAGGCTTATACGGTGAAATTTACGCGCGATGCCGAGCTCGACATCGATAATGTTCGTTCGAAGAGTTTTATCGAACGAATGGAAGAAAGCCTGAAACAGCGTAAAAAAGGCGTTCCGGTGAGATTTGTTTACGACGAAAAAATGCCGTTAGCACTTCTCGATAAGCTAAAGCAAAAAATGAGAATTACCGAGAAGGACACACTAAGAGCTGGGAGCAGATATCATAATTTTAAAGATTTTATGGATTTTCCCAAAATCAATAATCCGGCCTTTTATTTCGAACCTTTCCCGCCCTTGGCTCATCCGCTGCTGCCTCCCAATCACAGCATTCTGGCCATTATGCGAGAACGCGACATCATGCTGCATTATCCTTATCATTCGTTTCAGTACTTGATCGATTTGTTGCGCGAAGCTTCCATCGATCCTCAGGTAAAGGAAATAAAAATGACTTTCTACCGCACGGCGCGTGATAGTTCAGTGATTAATTCCCTGATCAACGCCGCACGCAACGGGAAAAAAGTCACGGTTTTTCTCGAGTTGCAGGCACGCTTCGAAGAAGAAACCAATATTTATTGGGTGAACAGATTACAGGAAGAAGAAGTCGAAATTATTCCCACCATTCCCGATTATAAGGTACATGCCAAACTCCTGGTCATAAAAAGGATGGAAGATGATGGGAATGAACTGCTATATTGCAATGTTAGTACAGGAAACTTCAATGAATCAACGGCCACAGTTTATGCAGATGATAGCCTTTTCACCACTGACCCGCGTACGAAAGACTTGGATAAAGTATTTACACTTTTCAAAAGCCGGTACATTCCCCCCACCTTCGAAAACCTCTGTGTTTCTCCATTTAATATCCGCAGTTTTATCATTCGACAGTTAAATAATGAAATAAAAAATGCAAGATCGGGTAAGGAAGCTTGGGCTATTCTGAAGGCAAATAGCCTTGTAGATGAAGAAGTAGCAATTAAAATTTACGAGGCAAGTCAGGCAGGTGTCAGTATCAAACTTTTAATAAGAGGTATTTGTGTGATCAAACCCGGTATCCCAAATTTGAGCGATAACATCGAAGCTCTGAGCATTGTAGATCGTTTTCTGGAACATTCACGCGTATTTATTTTCTGCAATGGTGGCCGCAACAAATACTTCATCAGCTCAGCCGACCTGATGCCCCGTAACCTCGACCATCGTATCGAAGTGGTTTGCCCCATCTTCGACAAAGGCATTCAAAAGGAACTCATGCAAATGATCCAGATCGAACTGAACGCCAATGTAAAAGCTCGATCATTGCATGATGGACATATTAACGAATACCGCAAAGTAAATTCCGATCAGAGAATAAGATCGCAGTACGAAAAATATTATATGTTTCGAAAAATGCTCAAAGGGAACCATTTTAAAAATAAGACACACGACCGCAGTACAGAATAAAACAGCCATTATTACGCACGTATCGTACCAGAAAGAAAAACCGACCTAGTTTATCACAAAGATCGGCTTCCCTTCAAATATTTTATCGAATGATTAACTTATATACTTCGGGTGGATAACCTTCCGGAACAAGTTTAATAATGTAAATGCCCGATGGATAATCTTGCAAATTCAGAGAGTTTGTTCCCTGAGATAAATGGATTTGCAGTAATTTTTCTCCTGTAAGAGAATATAAAAGAAGTTCGGAAGGATGTTGTATTGATATTTTTACAAATTCTCTAGCAGGGTTAGGCGAAATGCTAATTTGGTGAATTTCAGTCTGCTCTATTCCGATCTCCTGATGACCCCATATCTTGATGTCATCAATTTCCCAAGTTGCACTTTCGGTAGCCGTACTGGTGTATTTAAAGGCGGTATATAGATTACCTGAGGCGAAATTAGCAATATCGACGTTTTCTGAAAATGTCCATGCCCATCCTCCAGGCGAGAGCACTGCATCGAGATTTTCCCAATAAGCGAGATTGGGATTACCCAAACCCGAATAATCGGTAGATACCATTACTTGGATATCAGGGCCTGTGTAATTTTTCGCACTATAAAATTGTATGATCTCGCTCGTGTAGTTTGCAAAATTCAATTTCGGGCTGATAAGCCAATCTTCATTAGCGTTGCTTGTAGTAGCATATCCACTTATTCTAGCACAAGGGGTGTTCCCAATTCCATGAATGGTATCTATGGTCCATTGCTGATCACCTATAACACTAACCGCCGTCCAAGAGCCAAAAGTACGATCGTTGAAATCTTGAGAATGAATAAGGGACATATAAAGAGTTGAAGCCGAAGCAAAGGGTGCATTACCATCCGTTTTGTAATCGATAAGTGAACCCGTATTGGTATAAGGGTAGATGCGGAAATAATAGACTTGGTTGTTAGCTAAACCTGTAAAGGTAAAAGTTTCTACTCCCTGAACTATATTTTTAGCACCACTTCCGTCGGATAGGTCCAAATCATCGGGTACGGGTGTTCCATCTATAGGTGCAGTAATATTATTGGATGTAGAGGCTTTTATAAGATAAGCCTGTGGGACCTGAGCTCCTGTGGTGGCATCGTCCCAATTGAGAATTATGCTGAAAGGGCCAACGTTTGCCGAAAAATTCTCGGGATAATTCGTAGGTTCAGGAAGTGCTGTAATAGTATATCCTGTCCATACCATATTATCGATACTCACTTGACCGGCGCTGGTGTTGTGCTGAATGAATTGAAGTCTGAAATCACCCGGAACATTTACAGTGATGTCTCCAGAGTTTTTAACGATATTTACTTCATTATTGGAAGTTACCGATGTAATATAGACTCCGTTTACATAAACATCGAGGTTTACACTGGAGGAAAAAGCCTGCATAAAATCAAAGCTCAAAACCCCAATTCCACCTGGAATTAGTCCTGATTCTACCGAAGACGTGGGGGTGCGGTTTTTCCCTAAGGTTGGTGTAGGTAAGGCAATGGCAATATCACCCCTGCATTGCGTGTAAGTCCAAGTGCTTCCATCCAAGCCCACAAAGCTACCATCCTGATAACTATTCCCAGTTTCTGGAAAATTTGTGAAATCTTCCATACCCTGAGCAAAGACTTGAAGATTGAAGCCCATAATTATTGCCACGACGAATAATAGGACTTTTTTCATAATCTAATTTTTTAATTACATTACAAAAATAAAACGAAAAGCTGAATTCTTTTACAGCTTAACCAAAATTTAACTCAGTAGATGATACTATTCAGAGTTTATTCACTTAAAGATAAATTTCATCAAAATGTAATGAACAGAAAATAGTATTTCTGGAATTTAAAAGATTAAATGAATAAAATAGCCAGAGTTCCATCCGAACCCCGGCTATTTTTATAAATAAATGGAATTTGATTTATTTAAGTATGAGTTTGTGAGTAAGTTTAACTCCATTGTCATTAGTGAATCGCATAAAATAGATACCCTTTTGGAGTGGAGTAAGATCGACGTCTTGAGTTAGCGGATTCAATTCTTGAGAATAAACTTTTTCTCCTACCAGGTTAAATACTTCCAATAAGAGTTTGCCTTGGTTATGTTTAATATTTACTTTTCCAGTAGAAGGATTAGGCTGAATTGAAATCGGGATAAGAGAAATGTCATCGCCGATAGCATCAATTAACACAGTGATATATTCGGGTTTGAAAGCTGTACTTGTTCCGAATTCGTTAGTTACTTTAAGGGTAACATCATAAAGGCCAGATTCGTAATAGTAAATGGGTGGAGGGTTTTGACCCGAGAAGGTAGCAGGTGTTCCTCCATCGAAAATCCATTCCCAGTTTGTAATATTGGGGCCAGTTGAAAGATCGGTAAATTGAACACTTTCTCCTGTCATCAATGAAAGTGGGTTACCAACGAAATCGGCAACAGGAAGGACAGGTATGATGCACGGCCCACCCGGTGTAGCCCAGATGCTATCTCCATTGGCATTTACGGTAACGAATTCCATACTATGCGTCCAATTTTCTGCCAAGGAATTGTCGAGGTCTGGATTACAGAGAGTAAGAGATGGGCCCCAGCCATCAGCGAGGGTATCCCATGGCAGGGCGTCGTCATAATAAACTGAATCCACGGTATACCCGTATTTATCCTTTAGCCGGATCAGTTCGCCTGAATTGTTCAATGCACCAGAACTCCATTGCAAGGTCGAAATACCAAATGTATTCTGCATGGCTTGAGAGTTTACAGCCACAACTGCATAGGCACCCGGAGCAAGCAAGTAAGAAGGGAAAGTATAAGTTACTCCTTCCGAGAAATAGAATCCTTCGAGATCTATGGCACTGGCTCCATTATTGAAGAGTTCGATAAATTCGAGGCTATCGGTACCTGTTTCGGGAGGATTATACATGATTTCGGTTATCACAATTTTTGCCTCAATAGGGGCATGTACATTAATATAGGCATCCTTGCACAGAGTATTGCTTCCATATTGATTCGAAGCGGTCAAACAAACGGTATATTCTCCAGGATAAGAATAAAGAATTCCTGAAGGATTTTGCTGGTTAGACGAGGGTGGAATGCCTCCCACGAAAGACCATGACCACGAAGTAGGTCCATTTGTGCTTAAATCGGTAAAATTAACCGTATTCCCCACATTGATGTTAGTGCTGGAAGCCACAAAATCAATAATAGGAGGATAAGGAGCGGTGAGGGTTGTAAATGTCTCTTCATTCCCATAAGCCGTTCCGTAGGTATTCGTAGCATAAGCTCTTACATAATAAGTTGTAATTGGCTCCAAATCTGTAATCTGGCTTGTGAAAGTACCTAATCCCGAACCATTGGTGGTATGGGAACCGGCAATAGTAGGGTTAGGTGAAGTTGACCAGCAAACGCCTCTGGCAGATACCGAACTTCCTCCCGCAGCAGTAACCGTCCCACCACTGGTAGCACTATTGTAAGTAATATTAGTGGTTGCAACAGTTGTAACCGTGGGTATACCCTGAGGTATCAATGGAGCATCAGTCATAGTGATATAGCGTATATCGAGACGATTCATATTGGTAGTATTGGCACCGCTAGGCCAGATTCCATCGGCATCGGTACTAAATGCATAGATAGCATTGTCATCGTTGCGCGACTCTATGCGCCTGATTCCATTGGGATTGTTGGCACTGATTGGAACAACTGCCGGATAATCGCCTATAATGCTTGTCCCAGCTTGCAGGTAAATATCATTGATTTCGGGATTGAGCATAGACTGATTGGTATTGACCGGCAGAGCTTGACGAATTTGATAGGAAAATAACGGATCGCCCGTACCGTTCACATTGTCGAAAAGTAATACAAATTTTCCGCTTGCTGCAGGATTGGCTGTGCCTTTGATATAAGCCCCATCATCGGTAGTCTCGGGGGTAGTAGCATTAGGAGCAATGTCGAGAGCGGTAATTATTTTACTACCAACGAACTGAGGATTCGATGGGAATGACCCACCCGAGGGCCTCCAGCCTAATCGCAAGTTGTGCTGTTGCCCGGCTCCAAAACGCGAACTATTGCCTGTGGGTTGATAGTAAATCCAAAAAATAGCGCTTCCCGAAGCATTGGTAGTAAAGGCATCAACAACGGTATTCCCTGAAAATGAGCCAGAAATAGGATCCCAAACATTGCCAGCTCCCCAAACAGTCGAGGCTTCCGTTACAAGGCCAATCTGTGTTTTAACGTCATAAACCTGATTGGGATCCAAACCCATAATCTGATAACAAACAGCAAATGGCGTACGTTCATTATTTATGCCCGAAGCATTTTTAGCACCTATATACTTGGGCACCACCAATTCGGTTACTGTCTGCGAAAACGAAAAATAACCACTTATCACAAATATTATAAAGGTTATCAGTGTTCTCCAGCTTAACTTTCTGAAATTTATTAAATTTATTTTCATGTTGAATATTAATTAGTTAATAATTGATGGATTTACAGTGTAAAAATAAACGATTTGGTTGAATTCAGTTTGAATCTTGTATTAAATTAATATAATTTTTCTAACTACCACAACACCAACAATAGTTTTTTCGGGAATTGTCAGATTGTTAATCATTTGCAAAGGATTTCTCAGCAAATTCTATCATCAGATGGAAACCTATAACTCTCATCCTTGGATCAGGAGATGATCGTACCATAAGCTAATATATATCTACATCATATATACTATGGAATATTTTGCTATTTTCCCCTTCAGAGCTATAGGATGTTCTATGTTATTGTGCATCTCAGGAATTCAACTTTGGGAAAAATGGATGATGAGAATAAGAAAAAATCTTCTGAAATTCGCAACGATAATGATAAGAAAACTTCCATCAGGCTCATTCACAGTTCGAGATATTGTGATCGGGTGAATATTTCCGCCCGGTTCTGAATAGATTGGTTTCCTCAAATAGATATCCTCATTGGCGGTAATTACTGATAAATTCCCGTACTTTGAATTCACCAGCGATCATCTGACTTCGGTTTGCGCTCTAATCCTTTTCAGTCGGTTCATATTTCAAAAACAAAAATCGACACACATTGGGCAAATGATTTTTCTGTATAAAAATGCCGGTATCAATCATCAAGAATTTGTGGGTTAATAATATTTGATAAGGAATATGAATCCATCTTCCTAAAATTTAAAAGGAATAGACTCATTCGAGTAAATTGGGAATAACAATCGATTAGGCTTGAAAGTTTAGAAATATCGAATTTGGTAATGATCGTCCTTTTTTCAGATACAGTAATTTCTGAAAAATTTTAAGCATTCGAAGAAGATGACAAGAGGGTTTTTACCTCCAAAAGATGAAGGTTAAAAACAGAGGCGAATGCATCAATGCAACAAGGCCAACGCTTCTTTTATTCTTTGCAGAGCCTTTACCAGATTATTTTCGGATGTTGCATAACTGATACGCAGGCACTGTGGGTCGCCGAAGGCAGTTCCGGGAACGAGTGCCACCAGGGCTTTTTCGAGCAAATACATGCATAGATCATCTATACTATGAATTTGTTTCTTTCCGTCAGATTTAGCAAGAAAAGCCGAAAAATCGGCAAAAACATAGAATGCACCTTCCGGAACATTGGTTTTTATTTCGGGGATTTCGGCCAGAAGATTCAAAACGATATCACGACGTTGGATGAAGGCAGAAACCATTTGCTGGAGTTCGGGAGTTTCGTCGGGATGCCGGAGCATGGCAGCAATTGCAGCACGTTGACTTATTGAACTCGTTGCCGAAGTAATTTGACCCTGTATCTTATTACAAGCACTCGCTATATTTTGAGGAGCGGCAATATAACCCAAACGCCAGCCTGTCATGGCATATCCTTTCGATACTCCATTGATCAGAGCCACTCTATTTTTTATTTCGGGGAAAGACGCCAGGCTACAATGTTTCCCCGAAAAAACAATATATTCATAAATCTCGTCAGAAAGGATAAGAACCTGAGGATGACGAGCCAGGACTTCGGCTAATGATTTCAATTCTTGCCAGTTATAAACCGAACCCGAGGGGTTGTTGGGAGAGTTGAATATCAACAATCGGGTACGAGGAGTAATTGCTTCCTCCAATTGTTTGGCAGTAATCTTAAAATGGTTATCCACAGTGGCTTTTACAAAAATAGGTTTGCCTTCAGCTAGTTTAACCAGTTCAGTATAAGAAACCCAATAGGGTACAGGGATAATAACTTCGTCTCCGGGATCGACAGTACTTAGAATACAATTGGCCAGAGCCTGCTTGGCACCGGTAGAAACTACTATTTGATTGGGTTTGTATTCCAGTTGGTTATCTCGACGAAGTTTAATGCATATCGCCTCTCTTAAATCCTGATAACCAGGGACCGGAGGATAATGAGTGTAATTTTCATCAATGGCTTTTTTGCCAGCTTCCTTGATGAATTCAGGAGTGTTGAAATCGGGTTCACCAATGCTAAGATTGATGACATCTAAACCCTGACTGGCCAATTCACGGCTTTTGCTCGTCATAGCGAGTGTGGCCGATTCTTCCATGTTTTTAACACGTTTCGACAAATAGTCCATAAAATTCTTATATTTTAGTGAAGGTATTCTCCATTAAGAAAGCGCAAATGTAGGAAATAACTTAAAAATCCTATTGTCATTCTATTGCATCCATTATGCAGCGAAATCCCACCGTAGAGGAACGATCGAACGAAGGGCCAACCATAAGTTGAATCTGAGAGTGAGAAAGTGGACGAGGACCTCCTTTCAAATACCATTGGCTTTTGCCAGGCTTATAATAACTGCCTCCCTTGATCACATTGAAATAATAAGCCCCATTGTCGTAAACATCGCCCGTAATTTGCCAAACATTGCCTACCAGATCCATCACACCGAATGGACTTATGCCTTCAGGAAAAGCATCGACGGCTGTAGTATGATAAACATTGAAATTACAGCGGCTCGCATCGAAGGTATCACCCCAGGGCCATTTCCTAAAGCTGCTCCCTTGAGCCGAATATTGCCATTCCTGTTCCGTAGGCAGTCGTTTCCCAGTCCAATCGGCATAAGCTTTAGCATCTTGGTAACTCACATAGACAACGGGATGATTTTCCATACCCGACGGAATTTCACCATTCTTCCAATGTCTCAAGAAGTTCGTGGTATCAACGGGAAAATAATGACTTTTTTTGAGAAAATTTTTGAACTGTTGATTGGTAACAGGGTATTTATCCATATAAAAGGATTTCATGATTAAATGAAGAGTGTCATTGTGGTAAGGACAAGAAATAAAAGGTTCATCATCATCTTCATCATCATAGGATACAAAATCATATCTCCCTCCCGGAATGAAAATCATATCTTCCGGAGCAATGGCTGGTTTATTGGTTTGTTCTTGGCGAACAATCAATCTTGGACTTCCTGGGTCGATTTTCACAATCCTCTCGTCTAATAATTCATTCCCTCCATAGAGCTGGATTACGATTTTCCCTTCGTAACGCCCGAAGGTTTCATAGAGTGAAATAAAACCTTTCCCCATGTCGAAAGGGAAGGTCCTGCTCGAATAAGATGGATTCCCGGCAGTAATCTCGATGCGATTTCCGAAGGAAGAACCAAAATACAAAGTATCGTGTTCCAGGTCGACTTCCAAAAGCTTAGGCAAAACGGCTATGCATTCTACTTGAGCCTCACTTCGGGTTCCCAAAAAGGCCCGATCGAACGAAGCCACATTCACAGGTAAATAATATTTCCCATCCATTTTTACGGCTTGAATTTCTTCGTGATTCCAAAGGCTGACAAAATGATAAGGTTCTTCTGTGATGCTTGAATTGGTGACCTGCAATTCGTCGAATCCGAATAAGGGGCTACGGAACCCAGTAGGGCGTAAACTGTAGATGGTATATATGATTTTTTCGTCGGTTTCCCATTTGTTGACATAGATGCTATCCATCTGTGTATGAATCAGGGGTAAATAATTATAATTGAAGAATACACTCTGGTTGTCTCTCAGAATTTTGGTAGTTTGACCCAGAAAGAAGAGGTCATCTTGCAGAGAAGCAGGCCTGCCTGGACGCATGGTGTTGATTTCTACTCCATATCCATTAAAAAAAGCCGCAGCAATTTCGCGATGTAACTCTCCGTCGGCAACTTGCAGAACACGAAATATGGCAAAATCGGGTTTGATGAGTTTATTCAGATTCAAGACGGGAGGCATATAGAGTGCATCGTGAACTCTTCCGGCAACTATTCCCGTCATATTCTTCGGAACGGCCATTCCTTCCGAATACATGATAATCCCTGGCTTTACGCTGTCGGCAAGATTCTGCAACCAGGCGTCCGACTCGCCCTTTGTGTCGAGTACCAAACCATCGGCATCGGTTTGTTCGAGCAACTTCTTCAGATTGGTCCTGTGAAATTTTTCCTGTTCAGGTTTATCCCACGGATTGTAAGAAAGGAAGTATTTCTTCCCCATTTCGTGAGCGAGTTCTGCTTGATGTTTGAGTTGTTTCAATCCACCAGGAAGATCTTCATAGAGCTCGAATTGTGATCTCTGGTCGAGTCCAAGGCGAGGCCATGTAGGCCATATCGCAAAAACATCATAGCCACCCACCATCCGATCGTATTTCGAAAGTGTTTCTTCATAAATAGATTGATGGATCAACGCATCATACCATTCGTGATCCCAGGCCGACTGAAGCAGTATAATCCATGCAGATTTTATCCAAGATAGATCATGACGCTCATAGAGCGAATTATTAAAGTCATCCAGATCGTACAGATAACGTTCCTGAAACATCAATTTCAAGCCATTTTGCCATTCTCCCTCGTGGGTGTCGAGCCAGAGGTGATAGATCACCTCCCCTCCTGGTTCGAGTTCGGCGTGCCATCTGGTAAAATTACCCTTGCTTATACCGGCTCTTCTTGCCAAGCCGCAAAGACGCTTGTTCGAGATTTCTAAGGGAATATCGCTAAATCCAAGATGCCAGGCATTATCCGGTAGAACTACCCCTATAGGTCCATATCCAGGTCTGAAAAGCTGTGAACGATTGAGATAATAAGGCCATTCAAAGTTCCCGGCACCCGTAATATAAATACTCTGTGAATCTTTCCCAAAAGGTAAAACATTCGAAACACTATGTTTTACATTATCTTTATTGCGAATCCTCAGCCTGAATTTTGCTCCCTTGTCGTAGTTTATATAAACCATTGAGCCTTCCATTTTGTCGGTTCTAAAATAAAGACTATCACCTTGTTGCAAACATTTAAACTCCTGAGGATCGACAACCTGATCATCTATATCGAAAGCAAAAAAAGGTATCAAAGTTGAAGGAGTCAAGGCTCTATTTTTGGTATCGGTGAAAGATCTTAGCACAATTCCTTTTTTCAGAGAAAGAGAAACAGGGCCCAGAGTAGCGGATTGAGAAAATGAGAGAGGAGGGGGAAACAGTAAAAAGATTCCGATTGTAAAAAATGATATGGTCGGTATTTTCATAGCCGATTGATTTTCTTTATCAAAGATAATCGGAATAATTCACTGTTTGTCCTGTAAAGGGGGCTATAGCTCGTGGATAAATTCCTTGAACCCATGCAATAGCCATTCCGTAGTTGGTGATGGGTATTCCGGCTTCAACGGCAGGTTTCAGGCGATTGATGATTTGCCGTCGGGTAATCATGCAACCTCCGCATTGAATTATTAGGGCATAATCGGTGATAGGTCTTGGGAGGCTATCCAATCCCGATACAACCTCATATTCTATCTTTTTGCCTGTAAAATTACTGAGCCAGCGCGGGATTTTCACTCTTCCAATATCATCACATGAAACCTGATGTGTGCATGATTCCAGTAAAAGAACACGCTCACCATCCTTCAATTGTGAAATTTTGGGAGTTCCTTTCAAATAATTTTGAAAGTCGCCCCGTTGTCGAGCCAGAAGAATACTGAAACTCGTTAGGGGAATATTTCTGGGGACAATTGCATCAGCTTTCGTAAACACCTGACTATCTGTGATGACAAGGGCTGGTTGAGGCGACATTTTTCGAATATAGGCATCGGCTTCTCTTTCTTTTACCACCACGGCTATGGCATCGTTGTCGAGAATATCTCTTATGACCTGTACCTGAGGCAAGATAAGCCTTCCCTCGGGGGCTTCGATATCGATAGGTGTAATAAGCATCACTACATCTCCATAATTGAGTAAATCACCCACCAAACTGCGGCTTTTATAGGCCGATTCGGGTATGGATTTACTGATGGCCTGAATAATAGCAGGCAAATGGTTCGAATCTGATGGGCTGAAAGTCTCAATGGCAATGGGTTGCTGATTTTTTGCCCAGGATAGAGTCTGTTTGTTCATGGGTATGAGATCTTCCTTGCTATGAATAATCATAAAAGGAACATCCCACTCTTTGAATTGGCGTATAATAGATTCTTCCTGTTCACCGAAGGCATTTTCGGCAATAAGAAGTATAGCCAGGTCAATGGTTTTGAGTATTTCAAGGGTTTTTTGCACGCGTTTCTGCCCTAAGGGTCCGCTGTCGTCGATGCCGGCTGTATCGATAAATACCACGGGACCTAATCCTCCAATCTCCATGGCTTTGGTTACGGGGTCGGTGGTTGTACCGGCTATATCGCTCACTATGGATAATTCCTGCCCCGACAAACAATTGATGAATGTACTTTTGCCATTGTTTCTTCGCCCAAAAATGCCAATGTGAAGTCTGGCTTCTTTTCCTTTGATCATGATATTAAGAATTATAATTCGTTGAGGGAGTATCCAAGTTTCAAGAGGTTTTCTGTACGCATAATTTCCTTTAGTTTATCGGGGTTTATCAGATGAAGCCGCTGGTTAGCCGTAAAAACATCACAATGTGTGTTCTTCATTTCGCAAGCCAATTGTGAAGCCTTGTAATATCCAATGAACGGACTCAAGGCGACAGTGATCGCCGGGCTGTTCCAAGTTTTATGAGCAGCAACTGTGGGATGAAATTTCAGATCGTTCAACAAATTATCCTTCAATGTTTTATTAGCCGAGATCAAGGTCTTGAGGCTATCTATCAAGCAATGACCAATGATAGGAAGGTAAGCATTCGAGTCGAGGCAGCCCGAAGCAACCAGAGAAGTAATTACCTCATCGTTGGCATAAACATGATGAACGCAGCTAATCACATATTCGGGAATCACAGGGTTTGCTTTACCTGGCATAATTGTGCTTCCGATTTGCTTCTGAGGAATGCTGATCTCGCCCGGACTTGCTATATCCGACGAAAGCAGCCGTATATCATTTGCAATTTTTTCGAGATTAATTGCATGAGCCTTTATAATTCCATGAACTTCGGCAAGGCTATCCAGATTGGCAGTTGCATCGGGCATATTCTCCGAGCGGCTCAAAGGTAAACCCGTCAAAGTCTGAAGATGAGTGATGACTTCGACGATAAAAAACCTTGGCACACCAATGCCAGTACCAATAACGCTGCCACCCAGATTTACCGATTTTATGCGTTCGAAACATTTGCTCATACGCCACCAATCGCGTGAAAACGCCTCACTATATGTAGAAAATAAAATTCCATACGAAGAAGGCGAGGCATCCTGCATTTGTGTGCGTCCTACTCTTAGAATATTTCGCGAAGCAGTTTCCAATCTTTCCGTTTCGGCTCGCAATAAATTAATCTCTTGCTCAAGCTGTCCAAGCAAATTCAGCATGGCTATCTTCAAGGCAGTCGGTACGGTATCGTTGGTCGACTGATAAATATTGGCATGGAGTATAGGATCGATATAGTGGTAATCCCCAATTGAATGGCCCGAAATGATAAGCGCTCTGTTGGCGATGATTTCATTGATATTCATGTTGATGCTCGTTCCAGCGCCTCCACTTATTCCCGGAACGATAAAATGTTCGAAATGCTCACCTCGACTCACCTCAATAGAAGCCTGAACGAGCCCATCCATTATTTCAGAAGATATAAGAGGAGAAGGCAAACGTGATTCTAAATTCTTCTGCTGTACCGCTCTGCAAAACGATAAATAAGTGAGATAACATGCGTGTTTCACTATGCCCATCGCCCGATACCATTCTTCAAAAAAATGAGAATGATGCGGAAAATTCTTACGAGCTCTCAACGATTGTATCCCATAAAGAGCATCGTCCGGCAACTGGAGTTCCCCCATAAAATCCTTCTCTGTTCTCATAAATTTCAAATTGAGTTCATAAAATTAAATTCGGAGATTTTGTCGACATTGCATAATCCCGAACGATGGATAAATCCCCTTCATGAATTCTTCAACCTTAACAAACTTCGAAAACTTTCATCTTTTATCGAATTGAAATTCATTATTGTTAGAATAAATGAATTCGCTTATGGCCAAAGGCATTGGCGGAAACCCAAAAGATTAAATCCGAAGATGCAAAGTTAACTGAAAAGCTGCAATCTATTTTGCGGGCAGGCAATCGAAGAAGAAAGAAAAATTTCTGATTCTGTCAGCAAACTCAAAGAAGCGTATGGATATAGAAACATCTAAAAAAATGGACCTGCTTTAAAACAAGTATCTCAGGAATTATTACTTTTGTATTCCAAAACAAAGAATGGATTTTATATTCATACATTTGATAATTTGTCAATTACAAAAATGAAGTATGATTCGACAAATGAATGATGAAAAGAAAATAAATTTTTATTTCATGTTGAATGTTCGAAAGTAAAAATTGATTTAATTTTGTAAGATGAAATAATTAAATGATTGATAATCTTTATGAAGGATCACCGAAAAAGTTTTGAGCATAATGTTGTGGAAATTTTTTTACATAGAAATACTTGCAGATTCATAAAGAGTATGTAACTTGTGCCACTATTTTAAAAGGATAAGAACTATATTTAAACAAATCTTAATGATATGAAAAATAAATCTTTACTGTTTTTCCTGACGGCCCTGATGATGGGATGTGGGTCATACCTATTTGCTTCGGGCATAGCTGGGAGCAAGGGAAATGAAGGGGACCGACCCGGGAAAGCCCAATTGCAAAATCATCTCAAATCGGGCAATGCAGTATCGCTTAACTGGCAGAGTCTGGGGCCTGATAATGTAGGTGGGCGAACGCGTGCCATACTTTTCGATAAGCGTGATGCGACTTTTAATACGGTTTATGCTGCCAGTGTTGCGGGAGGAATATGGAAATCAACCAATCTGGGAAGCACTTGGGTAAAGGTGAATCAAGCCAACTCAAACCTGAATGTAAGTTGTATGGCTCAGACCGATAATAACGACATTTATGCTGGAACTGGTGAATATGGGTTTTCACAGGGTACGGGTTTATATGTTTCGACCGATGGGGACAATTTCAGTCTGGTTCCTGGAACAATGCCTACCATGGTAGATAATGTACTCGAATGGGCTTATATCAACGAATTAGCTATACAGAACGGTCGTATTTATGCGGCCACCAATGCAGGTTTAAAATACCGCAACAGCGATGAATCCCAATGGCGAACGGCAAATTATATAGATGGGGAAGGACAATTGCAGCCCTTGAATGGTTTCGTTTGGGACGTGAAGGTGGGAAGCAACGGAATTGTAGTGGCTTCGATCGAAAGTAAGGTTTATGTTTCGGAATTAGGCCAACCTAATGGCTTTATTAATCAAAGTACAAAACAAGTGCTTCCCGATACCGTTTTAAATCCAGAAAAACTCCCCTCCATAGGGCTTGGACGTATAGAATTAGCTGTGGCTCCTTCCAATCCCGATTATATTTATGCTTGCGCTAGCGATCCTTACGGCTATTTCGACAATATTTATCGTTCGATTGATAAGGGTATTACATGGGAAATTATTTTCCCAGGCCATTCTTCTCTGCTACCCGATATCTTTGTCGTGAACAACGTAGCTTACGGTCTGGTGGCCAATACTATCGTTGTTTACCCCAACAATCCCGAAGAAATATTAGTTGGAGGCATAAATATGTGGCATGGCAAATTTATCAATGAAGGCTATTACTATTGGGGTACAGATGCTATATCAAGTTATGCTACGAGTAAATTCTCTCCATTATATCTCCATGAGCTTCATCATACCTATGTTTTTAAACCCAATGATCCAAAAACCTTTCTTATAGGCACAGATGGTGGCATTTCTACTAACATCGATGGAGAACTTTATTTCAAAAGTTTGAACCGCACCTACATGACTTCACAATTCGTTACACTCAATGTCAATGGTTTCGGAAATCCTATTGGAGGTACTCTGGGGAATGGGATACAATATATAGGCGATGGCACCAATTCTCCCATAGGCGCAGTGGAAGTGTGGAATGGTGACTTTAACAACAGCGGAGAAGGCGGTTATGTAGCCATTTCAAAAATCAATCCCAAGGTATTTATCTTATCTCTTAAAGGTGGGCCATTCCGCCGTACAGAAGATAAAGGATTCAGTTTCTCTACTACCTTCCTCAATAGTGGTATGTCAGCCCCGGCAAATACTTACTGCCCCATGATACTCTGGGAATCGTTCAATGACCCTACAAGCATGGATTCCACTCGTTTTAAGGCATCTAAAGACATTACCGAAGGAGAAGAAATCATTGTTCGTAGCCAAATTTATGATTATCCATTCAAAACCATTGCCCCTCACGATATACACAAGGGCGACGTAGTTTATTTTAAAGATCCTCTACAAGCAAAAACCTTCCTCGCTTTGGGCGATAAAGTTTATTATACCAAAGAAATCCTCGATTTTACAAAAGAACCTGAATGGTGGCAAGTAGCTAAGGTAGTAGGCACTGTTTCGTGCATGAGCCTTTCCGCCGATGCCAATCACCTTTATGTAGGAACAGAAAGTGGTAATGTTTTCCGCATATCTAACCTCACACACGCCAACTCCGCAGCCACTGCTTCAATTACTTCGGCCACCTGTGTAGTAGCTACTCAACAAATCAAATCTTTCCCTAATCGTATAGTTACTTCCATTGCAGTCGACCCCAAAAATCCTCAACATATCCTGGTAACTCTTGGTAACTATGGATTCGACGAATACGTATATAATGTTACCAATGCTCTAGATTCATTACCCAAATTCACTTCTGTTCAGACTAATCTTCCACACGGACCAGTTTATTCGTCTTTGATAGAATTGAACAATTCCAATTTAATAATTCTGGGTACGGAATATGGCATCTTTCTTACCAACAATATTTCCGCTCCAAACTGGGTGAACGACAATGGCCCCATGGGTAGAATTCCTGTCAAGGTCTTATTACAGCAAACTGTTAATGGTGGTGGTATTTTCGTGCCCTCTGACGATCCAAATATTCCGGGAGTTTATTATCCTGAAATCACCAATTATGGAGTGATATATGCTGCTACATACGGGAGAGGTGTTTACAGCTCTAATTTCTTCGTCGGAATCGACGAACCCAATATAGATACCCCACCCACTAATGCCCAGCTTGCCATTTATCCGAATCCCGTCCGAAACGAACTCTCATTTACCCTAAAAGGAGATTATGCTTCGGAGGTTTTCATCGAAATCTACGACTTCAGTGGAAGAAAATCAAAAGAAAATCATCTGAAAATTCAGCCAGGCTCCAATACGTTTACCATGGATGTTTCCAATCTGAAACGCGGTACTTATATCCTGCGTTGCATCTCCGACACCTCTATCTCGACGGGTAAGTTCATCATCGTAAAATAGAAGTCTTATAATTTTTAAATAGCATCTAACAATGAAAAGAATTTTTACTTTCTTCTTTCTATTAATCGGGTTTTCGGTAATAGCTCAACCTAAGATTTATACACCCACCCTGCTTTTGCCTAATAATGGTGCTACAAACCAAATGCCCGACGTTACATTGAGCTGGTCGGCAGTTACAGGTTTGGGCGTAATAAAGTACAAACTCGAAATTGATGATAACCCAGATTTCACCTCTCCCAAGGTATTCTATACCGAATTTCTGACGGGTTATACCATGAGTAATCTTCATTACGGGGTACAATACCACTGGAGGGTAAAGGCTTATGATCTGGCCACTAATGATTCTTCATACTGGTCGGCTACACGAAACTTTACTGTCTTTAGTAAAGTAGATAATAAGAAACCCGAAAACAAGACAAAGGAGATTACGCCATTAGCCACGCTGGAATGGAAAGACCGTTTGGGGCCTAATCTGGTTACGGGAAATACATATTTCAACTATATCCTCGATACCGTAGAAACTTTCGACAGTCCTATGGCATATTTAGGGACAGTGAGCGGCAGCGTTTACAAAGCCACTACACCCAAAATGCGTTTCGGAACTCGTTATTTCTGGAAGGTAAGAGCCATAAACGAAAAAGATACAAGCAATTGGTCGGATGCATGGTATTTCAGGACCCTGGATACCATCGTTTTAATAGATCCCGCCAATAATGCTACAAATCAACAGATTAATCTGACTTTGTCATGGAATGCAGCCAATGGCGTTACAAAATACGACTATCAAATATGCACCAATCCCGAATTTGATGAACCTTTACATTTTATAACCGACAAAACCAGCGTAATTCCATCGGGTATCACCTTTGGAGGTCATTACTATTGGAGAGTGAGAGGAAGACACACCTCCGATACTTCCAGCTGGGGCGTAACACGTTCATTCTTTATCATACCTTATCCCATACTGAAATCTCCAGCAAATGGCGATACTAACGTGAGTACCCAACCTCTCTTTTCATGGGAACCAATGACGGGGATAGAATCTTATTACCTACAGTATGATAAAGATCCAAATCTTACCGACGGATTCATCAGCCCTCCCATAGGTGATTCCCTATCAAACTACAGATGCCCTTATATACTCGAAGAAAATACCGTCTATTATTGGAGAATGAGAGCTACAGCCAATTCTGATACTTCTCAATGGTCACCTGTATTCTCGTTTACTACCTTAAAAGGGATTGGAATGATTGAAAACGATTTGGACAAAATCAGCATTTTCCCTCTCCCAGCTAATAATTACCTGAACATACGCTTCCCCTCTACCATGTCAGGCCAAGCTACAATTCAACTTATCGACCTGGTTGGACAAAAAGTGATCGAGCTTACAGATGAAATTAATTCACAAAACCCTTACAAACTCAATGTTTCGAATTTGAAAAGTGGAATTTATATCCTTCGCATTTCTAATCATGGGAACTCATTCATCCGAAAAGTCTCCATAGAATAACAGAAATGTTCTGATACCAAAAAAGGAAAGGGCTGCATCGAAAACAGCCCTTTTCTTTTTTTTAGACCACCCTGTGTTCGAAATAAATAACTTTCCTCTTATTAGCATTGCTTAAAATATAGCTAAATCACCGAAATCTATTGACGCTTTTCTACCTGGTATTTCTTGGCTTCCCCATAAGCCGCACATCTTTCTTCCGACTTGCACGAAGCTATCATACCTATTAGGAATACAAACAATAAAATGAGAGCAATCTTCTCTTTCATTATCTTTATCTTGTCTTTCATCTTGTTTGCCTCTTTAGAGATCATGTTTCAATTTTCTATAACTGTATAATTTACTAAAAAAATTCGGTCTTTAAAGCACGGACATTCATTCAAAATTTCAGGCTACAAAATAAATGCTTATTATGATAAAATTCAACTTTTTATTGTTAATCTTCGGTAAATTTTTCACTCCAACGCTGAGAAGTCAACATTCATCGAAGTCTGTTTCTATTTCTCGTCGATATGTTTTCATTTCCTTCTATCTTTCAATCGGCCTTTATCGAGATGATTTCAGGTAAAAAACCACTCTTTCACCATCGAAAATAATTGCAAACGAACCGTTTATTCAGATGAAGATTCTCCCCACCCCGAAGCCATTTGGCCTAAATAAGTGCTTGTAACTTGTAAAATGACTATACAATATGAAGAATGAACATTACCTCCTCGGCTAATCATTCATTCAGTTAAAAACCGCTTTTGCCGTTTTTATCAGGATAGCATAATTAGAATAAGCTTCAACAAAAGTATCCAAGGCCTCATCAATATCAAAATGCTAAAACTTTGTAATTTTGAAGTCATAATTCGTATTGATGTCGAAGAACTTCATCTGGTCAATAGTCTTTTTTATTTTAATGATTAGGGAAGGGGGTTTATTTGCTCAACCGGAAATATGGTGTTTACCGGAGTATTCCGAGGATGAACTTGTCATCAGGCATGTAGGATTCACTTTGAAATATGACAAGAATCACAAACTTTCCGATTGGGTAGCTTACGACATAGTGCCCTATAAGCTTCTAAAATCAGTGAAAAAATCCAACCATTTTATACCCGATCCACAACTGCCTGATGAATGGTCGGCTCATTCAATAGATTATAAATATAGTGGTTACGACCGGGGTCATTTAGCACCAGCCGCTGATATGGCATGGTCGGCGCAGGCAATGAAAGAATCATTCTATTTGAGTAATATTTGTCCTCAGCAGCCTCAATTTAACCGCATAACGTGGAAAAAGCTTGAAGAAAAGGTACGGCAGTGGGCTCGGATTTATGATACCTTGCTCATTACAACAGGTCCTGTCCTTAGCTCGGACCTTCCAAAAATAGGACATGGTAAAGTGAGTGTGCCAAAGTATTTTTATAAGGCAGTAGTTATTTACACACACCACAAGAAATCGGGAATAGCTTTCGTAATGCAAAATAGTTATTCTTCCAAGGTTTTGATGCAATCGGCCATTACTATTGATTCGCTGGAAAGGCTAACAGGATTCAATTTCTTTGCTCGTCTTCCAGAAGAGGAACAACTTAATATCGAAGGGAAGCTCATCATAGAAGATTGGAATATATTAAGATAAAATACAAGATATATGATATATGATTGATAAAAGACGAATAACAATCTGGAAATGAAAAATATTGAACTCGTTTTTGCTACAAACAATCCACATAAACTAAGGGAAGCTTCACAAATTTTAGGACCAAATATTGAGATTCTGATGCTAAATGAAATCGGATGTTTCGATGAAATTCCCGAAGATGGTGCTACGGTCGAGGCCAATGCTTCAATAAAATCGTGGTATGTGTACCGCCATTATCAGAAGAATTGTTTTGCCGACGATACAGGATTGGAGATAGATACTTTAGGAGGACGTCCGGGGGTTTTCTCGGCGCGTTATGCTGGGGAAAATAAATCATTCGACGACAACATCCGGAAGGTAATCTACGAAATGAAGGGGAAAACTAACAGACGTGCCCGATTTCGTACGGTGATTTCTCTCATCATCCAGGGAAAAGAATATTTTTTCGAAGGAATCGTAGAGGGCAAAATCATCGAAAATAAAAGGGGTAATATGGGTTTTGGGTACGATCCTATTTTTATTCCAAATGGTTATAGCCGAACTTTTGCCCAGATGGACGAAGCTGAGAAAAATCACATAAGCCACAGAGGAATTGCTTTGAGAAAAATGGCCGAATTTCTTGAATATAAAAAGATATTCGAACAATAAAATTCAATCTCGCAGAGCTTCCTCGATTAACAAATCATAAAATTTGCCGAGCTCGAAACCAGCCTTGATGGCCATTTTAGGAACTATACTGGCGGCCGTCATACCGGGTACTGTATTTACTTCGAGAAACCAAAACTCACTGTTCGATAAAATATAATCGAATCGAACAACCCCTCTACAACCCAGGCTCGAGTAAAGCATTTCCGATATCGAGCAACATCTTTCTGCAAGATTCTCCTCTATGGGCGCAGGTAAAATCTCCTCGGCCAGTTGGGGATCGTATTTGGCCTCATAATCGAAAAATTCTTTCTTACTCACAATTTCCATAAGGGGAAGCGCTTTCGACTTACCCCTCTCGCTATAAACTCCGCAGGTGATTTCTCTGCCAGGAATGAATTCCTCGATCAGTACTTCCCTGTCGTGCTGAAATGCAAGTTCTATAGCTGGTTTCAAATCATTGCAGTGAGTTACTTTACTCATTCCAACGCTGCTCCCTCCACAACTGGGTTTCACAAAAACAGGCAACTTCAATACCTTAACTATTTCTTCGATCGAAATCCTTTTGTCTCGAAATAAATGAACAGAGGGAGAAGTTTTTACCCCAAAAGAACTCACTACCTTGTTGCAGAAGTATTTGTCGAAAGTTAAAGCCGATGTGATCGAATTACACGATGTGTGGCGTATGCCCAGCATCTCGAAGTAACCCTGAATCTTTCCGTCTTCGCCTGGAGTACCATGTATTGCATTGAATACCAAATCGAATACAATTTGTTCCCCTTCAATATTCAAGCTGAAGTCCTGTATATTGATTTTATAATGCCTGCCTTTTTCATTTATATATTCCCAATTATTCCCTTTGATTACAATTAGATATACATTATATTTCAGGGGATCGAGAAGGCTAGCTACACGTTTGGAGCTTCGAATAGAAATGTCGAATTCTCCTGAATTGCCCCCTCCCACAACCGCTATATTTAGTTTAGGCATTGTTCTATAAAATTTAGCATGCGAAATTACAAAAACATTGTTCAGCTATAGGATTAGAAATTTTCTTTCGAACCTAAAGATCATAAAGAATGAAACGGCCGGAAAACCTTAAAAATGACAGATTATTGATACTTTTGCAAACCTGAGCAATAAAGTCATTCGGATAAAGTTTCTATGAAAGTGAATGGGAAATACCCTCTTATATCGTCCTATCAATTATAATAAGAACATCCTGTGATGAAATTTACGGATTTTATCAAATCTAAGTTGTTTTTCCGGAATCTGGCCTTGATGGTGGTAGTTACACTGATACTCATCTGGTTGATTCTGCAATCGCTGAAGTTATACACCCGTCATGGTCAATTTATTCTATTGCCTGATTTTACGGGTAAACCTTTGGATGAGCTGGTTCAATTTGCCGATGAGAAAGGACTCAAGGTTATTATTACTGACTCGATATATGACGAAAACATGCCACCACGAAGCATTCGGGTAATGGATCCTCAACCGAATACAGGTGTAAAATCAGGCCGAAAAATATATGTAACCATAGCGTCAGGTACACCCGATTTAGTTCCCATGCCCGATATCAGAGAGCTGTCATTGCGTCAAGCCGTCGAAACACTTGTTCTTTCTGGTTTACGAATAGATTACATTTCCTATGTGGAAGGTCCTTTTCAAAATTCGGTAATTGGTCAACGTATCGGCACGCGTAATGTAAATCCAGGCGAATTGTTGCCAAGAAATTCCAAAATCGTCATTGTCGTCGAAAAAGGGGATAATCCAGTACCTGCCGTTGTTCCCGATGTTATCGGCTTACACCCTTACGAAGCCTATAATACTTTGTTTCGCTCAGGCCTAAATCTCGGAAAAATTTCTTTTCCCGATGGCATTCCACAGGATTCAGCCATGGTAATACATCAGGAGCCAGGTATTGAGACTCGACTTACTCCCGGTTCGTATGTAAGCCTGGTTTTTGGCCAGATAAAAGATGCCAAACAACTGAAATCACTTCGTCAACATCATCAAAACAGAGATAGCATCATTGATGAAAACGAGGAAGAATTTTAAAATTTGAAGTCAAAAAAATGAAAATAGATATCGAACACTGGTTTTTGCGAAGTCGAATGTTGAAAATAATCAGAAATATTCTGTTGCTCTTATTGTGTTTTTTGTTGAAGCCATTGATAGCTCAGGAGATTTTATCGGGCTTGGAATATAATCCTGCTGTTGGCAGAGAATCGAAGGTCCTTCTTTTAAAAAAAACCAATCAAGAAACATCCTCCTTGCTTCTGCCTTTTTTCGATGATTTTAGTAAGTCGGAAGTTTTCCCCGATCCTAATCTGTGGGATGACCACAATGTCTATGTAAATCAGGGCTTTGCTTTCAATCCACCTAATTACAGGGTGGTTACACTGGATGCATTAGATTCTACGGGAAAGGTTTATGCTCATGCCACCCATACTCCTTTCGAAGCCGATCGATTTACTTCGAGACCGATTCGACTCGATTCTATTTTTTCACCCGCTCCGCGTGCCTTGCGTAAAGCCGATTCCATTTATTTAAGCTTCTACTTTCAACCTCAAGGCCATGGCAATCCTCCTCAAAAAAATGATTCGTTAATTCTCTATTTCTACAATTCCCGCGATAGTATATGGAACCGTATATGGGCTACACCTGGCATGTCCATCGATACTTTCTATGCACATCATAAATCATGGTGGAAACAGGTAAATATCTGGATCTACGATAGCGCTCAGTATTACCATGATGGTTTTCGATTCCGATTCGTCAATTATGCCAGCTTGGCCAATAATGTTCTGCCTTCATGGCAAAGCAGTATGGATCATTGGAATCTCGATTATATCTATTTGAACAAGAATCGCTATCACAGCGATACGGTTTACCGTGACCTGGGCTTTGTGAACGTTTCGACCTCTATGCTCAAAACCTACAACTCCATGCCTTATACCCATTACAGCAACGACCCGGTGAAAGAAATGAACGATACCCTCTATACCGTAATTTCGAACCTCGATATTGTGGCCCATCCTTCCAATTATAGCTTTGCCGTTTTCGATGGAAATCATCAGCAAATCACGAGTTATTCGGGAGGAAGTTATCCTGTCTATCCTGTTTACGATTCGGGTTACGTAAAATACAAGCCATTTGCACGGCCAAGAATCACAACTATACTTCCCATCGATCCTCTTGGCCAAAAAGATTCAGCCGATTTTACCGTCAGGCATGTGATTATAGGAGATTATACCCCCGAAGACCGTCTTTTCGATACCCTGGAAGTAAAACAGATATTTAGAAATTATTTTGCTTACGACGACGGAACCCCTGAAGCCGGTTATGGCGTCACACCTTCGGGTTCGATGGCCGCAGTGCGCTTTAGCCTCAATATGAAAGATACCTTACGCGCAGTAAAAATCTATTTTAATTCTACTCGCAGTAATGCCAACGAACAATATTTCTTTTTATGTGTTTGGGACGACAACAATGGCCTGCCACAAAACCTCCTCTACGATACCATAGTAAAGCCCGATTTTGCAGCCAATATTAATGATTTCCAAACATTTATCTTCGAAAAACCCATTCCTGTCCGAAATGCTTTCTATGTAGGTTTTATAACTACAACCGACGATAATCTAAATATAGGATTCGACCGTTCACGCAATAGCTCGGCTATGAACCTGTTCAATACCGGCGGACAATGGCTGCCCTCTCAGTTTAAAGGTTCTCTGATGATTAGGCCCATTGTTGGGAAACCACTTGCAGGTGTATCAAAAGATAAGGGAAATTCAAAGAATCTTGCAGTATTTCCCAATCCGGTCATAGAAAATGTGATTTATTTAAGTGGTGAGCTGTTGCTAAACGGTATAAATGAGAATTTTACCCTCAGTCTGTTCAATTCTAACGGACAACTTGTTTTTCGAAGTTACTTGAAACCCCGACTCGACCTCCCTCCTTCCCTTTCGAATGGTATATATATTCTTCAAATCAGAGGAAAGAACGGGGACATCGTTTACACGACCAAACTGGCAGTTTCTAAAATTTAAACCATGAATCCTGAACAGGATTTTAATGAGGATTTATTCGAACATTACCGGATAGTCGTCGATAAAGGTCAATCCTTATTACGCATAGATAAGTTCCTTGTGAAGAGGGTGGAAAATGCTTCGCGGACTAAAATTCAAAATGCAGCCAGGGCAGGGAATATTCTGGTAAACCATAGAACCGTAAAACCTAATTACAAAGTAAAACCAGGCGATGTTATCAGCATTTTATTACCGGGCGAACCTCGTGAAATAGAGAATATTCCTGAAGATATACCTCTGAATATTGTTTATGAAGATGAAGACGTTTTGATAGTGAACAAACCTTCGGGCATGGTGGTTCATCCTGCCTATGGTAATTATACCGGAACGCTTTTCAATGCGTTGTTGTTCCTTTTTATGGGAAAAACCAATAAAGATGGAAAGGAAATATACCCATGGTTGGTTCATCGTATCGATAAAGATACTTCGGGATTATTGATCATTGCAAAGAATGAATTGGCACAAGCCATACTTGCTCATCAATTCTACGAACATTCGATCAAAAGGGAATATACCGCTTTGATTTGGGGAGATCTGGAAAATGAAACAGGAACAATAGAAGGATATATCAACCGCAACCCGAAAGATCGTAGGATAATGACCATTTATCAGGATCCTGAGAAAGGAAGGACAAGTATCACGCATTATAACGTCATCAAAAGATGGGGTTATGTAACTTTAATAAATTGCAGTCTTGAAACAGGCCGTACTCATCAGATAAGAGCCCATTTTGCATCTATTGGGCATCCTCTTTTTGGAGATACTCCCTATGGAGGCCGCCAAATCCTCAAAGGTTCATTGTATTCAAAATATAAACAATTCGTCGAAAATAGTTTCGGTTTGTTAAAGGGGCAAGCGCTTCACGCCCGAACCATAGAATTTGTCCATCCCTCAAGCCATCAAAAGGTTTATTTCGAATCGGAATTGCCTGCCGATTTTCAGGAAGTAATCGAAAGATGGGATAAATATGTACTGGGAAGAAATCTTCAGTCATAATATAATTATTTGAATAATAATGCGATAACTAAAATTCAGGGATTTTCGAAAATCTATTTGAAATTTGTTGTAACTTGCCGCCCCGTAACGTAACTAAAAAAGTTAACTATGCATACAACACGATATATATTCGTTACGGGAGGTGTTACCTCTTCTCTGGGAAAAGGAATAGTATCGGCTTCATTGGCTAAATTACTGCAGGCAAGAGGTTATAAAGTAACTATTCAGAAACTCGACCCCTATATCAATGTCGATCCGGGAACACTCAATCCGTATGAACATGGCGAATGTTATGTAACCGAGGACGGGGCTGAAACCGATCTCGACCTTGGCCATTACGAGCGTTTTTCGAACGAACCCACCTCTCAGGCAAATAATGTGACCACCGGAAGAATCTATCAAGCAGTAATCGAAAAGGAAAGACGAGGAGACTATTTGGGTTCTACCGTGCAGGTTATCCCGCATATAACCGACGAAATTAAATACCGTATCAAACTGCTTTCCAAATATAAGGATTACGACTTCATTATCACTGAGATAGGAGGTACGGTAGGCGACATAGAGTCGCTGCCTTATATCGAAACTGTACGTCAGATGCGCTGGGAAATGGGTAATCTCTGTGTAGTGATTCATCTTACACTGGTTCCTTATCTCTCTTCGACGGGGGAACTGAAGACAAAACCTACCCAACATTCCGTAAAGACTTTACTCGAACAAGGAGTCCAACCCGACATCATTGTCTGCCGTACCGAAAAACCTCTCAATGAGGCTTTGCGCAATAAGATTGCACTGTTTTGCAATGTTTCTTCTCAAGCCGTAATCGAATCCATAGATATGGAATCCATTTATGAAGTCCCATTGAAATTAAGAGACGAAGGCCTCGACAGAGAAGTACTGCGTAAATGTGGACTTCCGTTCGAGGGGCAACCCGACCTCAAGAGCTGGGAAGAGTTTCTTTATAAGATGAAGAACCCCAAATATTCTGTGGAAATTGGGCTGGTTGGGAAATACGTAGAATTGAAAGACAGCTATAAATCTATCATGGAATCGTTCGTGCATGCCGGAACTTATAATCAGGTTAAGGTTGAACTGCGAATGATACATTCGGAATTTTTGACCCAAGAAAATCTTTCGGAAAAACTATCGGGGCTTCATGGTATATTAGTTGCACCTGGATTTGGAATTCGGGGTATCGAGGGTAAGATTCTGGCCATCCATTATGCTCGAACAAGAGGAATTCCGTTTTTGGGAATATGTCTGGGTATGCAATGTGCTGTAATAGAGTTTGCCCAAAATGTAATGGGACTCAAGAAGGCCAATTCTACCGAGTTCGATCCACGTACACCTGACCCTGTGATCGACATCATGGAACAGCAGAAAAAGATTTCGGGTATGGGTGGAACCATGCGGTTAGGGGCTTATCCCTGCCAGTTGATGGAAGGATCGAAATCAAGAAATATTTATAAGGTTCCACTTATCCTCGAGCGACATAGGCATCGTTACGAGTTTAATAATAAATATCTCGAACAGTTCGAACAAGCCGGAATGATAGCCGCCGGCATCAATCCCAAAGAGAATTTGGTTGAAATCGTCGAAATCCCAAAGCATCCATGGTTTATAGGCGTTCAATTTCATCCAGAATTTAAAAGTACAGTGGCTTCGCCTCATCCATTATTTATAAGCTTTGTAGAAGCTGCCTGTCTGCACCTCGAACAAAACACTTGATAAGTGTTGTCAGGATATTGGGAGATTCGGTGCCTGAGGTACGAGGGGACGAGAAGATAAGGAAACTTTTAAGACAGGTAATTGGAAAGTCAGCTCGAATAAGATTTTATGAAATATTTTTTAATGCTCATATATTCAATCTCATCCTTTCAACTTTTAACTTTTATCTCACCAATCCCTTCTCGCCATCCATCAGAAACCTTGAACTCCTGACCACATGTGTTAGTGTGTTTCGATAATCTGAAAGAGTTCGTCGAGTTTTGGAGTAAGAATGATTTCGGTTCGGCGGTTTTTTGCTCTGCCTTCGCTTGTGCTGTTAGTAGCAAGAGGCGCATATTCGCTTCTTCCAGCAGCAGTCAAACGGCTGGGATGAACTCCGGGATTACGAGTAATGACTTTTACGATAGCTGTTGCCCTCATTACGCTGAGATCCCAGTTGTCCTTTACCTGTCCACTTCCTCTATAGGGAACATTATCCGTATGGCCTTCAATAAGAACATTGATATCGGGATTAGAGGCAAGAACCTCAGCCAGTTTTTGAAGAGCAGAAATCCCTCTGTCGTTTACCTCCCATGAACCACTCCTGAAAAGCAGGCTTTCTTCCAGCGAAACATAAACCTTACCATTACGAATTTCGATGCTCAAGCCTTTGCCCTCGAAACCTAACAAAGCTTGCGAGACTTTTTGCCTCAATGCATTGACAATGGAATCTTTTTGATTTAGAATCTTCTGCAACTCATTCAAATGCTTTTGCTTAACAGCCAATTCTGCTTCAAGTGCTTGTAATGAATCTTGTTTATGAATCAATTTTTCCTGAGATGACTGCAATTCAGCCATAATTCTCTGAATCTCGGCTTTATTGCCGGCTTCCGTCTTCCCCGCAATATCGAGCAATTCGTTGTACGAAAATTTCAATCTTTCATAATCAGCTTGAAAATCGCGAAGATTCTGCCCTATGCGGATAGTGTCGTTGATTAAACGCTGAAAGTTCTTATTTAGTCTTTCGAGGCGTACTTTGAGTTCGGTATTATCGGCAATCAAATCATTGTTTTGACTTTTTTGGGCAATAAGCTCCTCTTCGCATTGGCGCCGCTTTTGTTCGGTTTCGGTATATTTTTTCTGGGAAACACATGAACTAACCATGATGGCCATTATTGCACAAACGAAGATTTTCAGTAAACTTTTCATCTGGTGTCGATTTTATTTGATTCAGAAAAATAACGTTAAACTATTACAAATCGTCTTTATAAGAGATTTTTTGACTGCGCGATTTAAATAACCCCCATTCCATCTTGTAGTATATATAAGACAGTTATCATATAGAACGGGATCTTCGTTTCATACTTGCAAAAATAAATAGCTTTCGTTCAATTATCATTCTGATGATATTATTGGAAAATAGAATGATTGATTATGTTTGCATAAAGATAAATAGCAAAGGGATTGATTAGTAAGCTTAGAATTATCAATGACCCGGTTTATGGGTTTATCCCTATACCTAACGAGCTAATTTTTAGCCTGATCGAGCATTCGTTTTTTCAGCGTATGAGAAGGATAAAACAGTTGGGGCTTACGCATTTGGTTTATCCAGGAGCGCTGCATACGCGTTTTCATCATTCACTGGGTTCGATGTATCTGATGAGGGAAGCCATTCAGGTTTTACGTGAGCGTGGGATAGAAATCAGCGAGCAGGAAAGCGAAGGAGCATTGATAGCAATTCTGTTGCACGATTTGGGTCATGGCCCATTTTCGCATTCATTGGAGAGTGCAATTGTTAGGAATATAGGTCATGAACATTTGACAGGCCTTTTCCTGAACGAGCTGAATAAAGAATATGATGATGCATTGGGAATAGGTTTATCCATGTTTCAAGGCGATTATGAGAGGAAATTTTTCCATCAGCTCTTATCGGGGCAACTCGATATGGATCGTCTGGATTATCTTCGAAGGGATAGTTTTTTTACGGGAGTATCGGAAGGTCAAATTGGCTCGGAACGTATTATTAAAATGCTAAATGTAGTGGATGATAACCTGGTAATCGAAGAAAAAGGCCGGTTGTCGCTCGAGCATTTTCTTTCGGCAAGGCGTATTATGTATTGGCAGGTATATTTTCACAAAACCGTGCTTGCTGCCGAAACCCTACTCATTAAAATTTTAAATAGAGCCAAGTATTTAGCAGCTCAGGGCGAGAAACTGTTTGCTACAACGCATTTCTTACGATTTCTTCGAGAAGATTTCTTCCTATGTGATTTCCAGGAAGATCCTACACTGCTAAGGTCTTTTGCACGCATCGATGATTTCGATGTGTTTTCCTCGATAAAAGCCTGGACTGAGCACCCCGACCCTATCTTATCCTGTTTGAGCAATTATCTGGTCGACCGCCGCCTTTTTAGAATTTATTTTTCGGATAAACCCTTCGATCATAATCATTTAGAGATTGCTAAAAATAGAGTGGAAAAAATATTGAATCTCAAAAAAGGAGAAGGAGATTGGTTTATAGGAACAGGTGAGGTATGTGTCATGGCTTATGATCAGGAAACTGGGCCTATTTTGGTAAAAACAGCACAGGGAAATATCGAGGAATTAATTTCTGCGATTTCATCACCCAATAATTTAATACCTCTTCAACCCGAAGTAAAGTATTTTTTATGCTTGCCTAAAACAGTGAAATTGAACCCTGATTCTGAAGAAGAAGAATGAAGATTTTTTGAATGGAAGAGATTCAAGGCGAGGAAGAAATATATAGGCAGGGAGATAAATTTGAAACTTTCGACTCTTTATTTTTATTTTCAATATTTTTAAAAATATGATGATGATTCGAATGGGCATTTCCCCGATGAAAAATTTTCGGACGTACGACTTCGATTGCCTTTTCTTAAACAGCCCCCTGGGCATTCACGTAAGGAATGTTCAGAGTTGTGTCAAATCACTGAAAGAGAAAGGTGCAGACTGGGTTTGTTAATCGCGCAAAGCATCGTGGGCAGTGTTACAAGTTTACAGAATCGATGAAGCGGGAAGCACAGGCGAGGATGAATAAGGAGTGTTCGTAATACAGCACAGCGAAAGAACCTGGCATTGGTGAGGCTGCCATTTATTATCTTATCAAAAAGGGAAATTTTAAAATAGCATCAAGAGATTCTGACAAAAGGAGTTCACCTCAACAACTCAATGCACTTAAGTATTCAGTTTTGTGAAGGCTATGCGCTTGTTTGCATAAACACGATAAACCGATCTATTTTTGAATCAGGAATTCTAAAATAAATCTGAAATAAAAATAAGATTCTTATACAATCATGATCATAAAGACGAAAGAGGCCGCTCCCAAGATGAGAGCAGCCTCTTTAGCCATGAAAAGAGATTTATGTAAGGTTTACTCCTTTGAATTTTTGCGAGCGTCATAAACTTTTTTAGCTCCATAGGCACCCCCTAAGGCAAGCATTATACCAATACCCGTCCCTAAAGGAGCACCACCACCTCTTGACTGATTAGTAGATTGTCCATGACCACCTGCAGGAGGAGGAGGAGGATTTTGTGGTTGAGAATAAACCGAAAGGGAAGCAACTAAAATAGCTGCGAATAACATCAATCGAAAAATGTATCTTTTCATAAGTTTATAGATTTATATATTATTGAACAATCATTTTTTGTACATAAGCCTGATTGGCATTAATTACTCTTACCAGATAGATTCCTTTGGCAAGCTGAAGATTGACAAAATTTTCGGTAGAATTGAGTTTTCTTATCAATTGCCCATTGAGTTGATAAACCTCGATTTGTTTATGTCCGTCCATTTGCAGCATATACATTATACCATTGGAATAGTAAAGCCGGTAATTATTATTAATCGGTTCATCTATACCTACGCTTCCAAAGCTTAATTTGAAACGCAGCGCAGGATCGCCTTCTGAAGCTGTAAATTCATAAACCGGGTTTTGACTCATATCTTGTATGCTTCCAGTTTTTAAATCTTTCAGGTAAAGTGTGGCAGAATAAGGATTTTCGATGAGTTGGATACGATATTGATTTACATTTTCCAATTTCTCAAAACCATAATTTAGCTCGAGACCATTATAGATTGTGGGTAAGGATTGCGTAGAAAGCTTTTCGCCTCCAGCCATGCAATAAAACTTCGGTGCATAACCCGCCAAGAAACGGCTGTCGCTTGAAAATTCGAAACCTTCAGTAGTTCCTTCTTCTGTTCTTATATAGGTTTTTTGGGTTGACGAATTATCGGCTGGCGAAGCGGCTAAAACAATACTCGAAGCATCATCCGACGATTTGTACCAGTTGGTTGAATTGTGAACCCGTGAAGCTGCTGGTATAGTGAGAGAAGTTGAAGCACTTACCTGTACAAAAAATCCTTGGGTGGCAGGTATTATGCCATTTGAATTGACATCTTCATAAGATTTATTGCTAGAATTCCAAATTTTTGCTACTCCACCAATATCTGTAAGTGTCCAATTCCCATCGTTCCATTTTAAAGCGCTTGGATAAGGATTTCCTAATAGATGCCATCCATTCCCTTTATCAGAAGTATAACTTAGGTTAGAAATAGTAATATTACTATTGTTGGGCGTACCCGTGAATTTCTTATCGGTTTGAGTTTCATCATAAGCAATTAGATATCCACGACCTTCGACAAAGAGACTGCTGTTATCGTTCCAAGGAATAAAACTGCCATCCTTGTAATTTATCCACAAATTCTGTGTTTCATCCCATCCATAAAAATCATAAATACCAGTAGTGAAAGTAGAAATTTCTTGGTCTTGAACGGGAGAGCTGATGTCGTGCCAACCATCATCCCAAGTATTCCAATCGGCACCGGCCACATAGCGTTCCATTTCGAAAGTACCACTTCCTGAGTAGTTGCCATTTAAAATAAAAGAAGCTGTTCCTGTTGATTCACTTTGTAGAGAAAAATTGCCACTGTTTGTGAGGTTACCGCTGAGCGTTAAGGCAGCGGAAGAAGATAATTCAAAAATGGCACCCGACGAAACTGTCATATTGTAAAGCGTGGCAGTTTTATTTAGTTTTACTCCATTTGTATTGTCTACTTGGATAGTAGAATTACTGGAAGCTGAAAGGGTACCTTCTCCCGAAATGGTTTGCAAGGAAGTTCCATTAAGAAGAACCGTGCCAGCTGAAGAAGGATTGAAATTCAAAGTAGCTCCTGTATATATATTAATATTCCCCTTGATAGAATGACCTGGTATGCCTGTCGTATTAAAATTCATGGTGCCTTGCTTAATGGTTAGGTTATCAATAGATACAGCACTTGTACCACTTGGAGAAATAGTTCCACCATTATAATCCAACTCAAAATCGGCATAGGTTCTGCCTGAAAATGATGGTGTACCGCTTCCCCTATGAGAGTATAAACTCCCTGTCTGAAATACAACTACACTATTAGGCTGACCCGCCCCAAAAGGATTGCCTCCTGCCATATAAATATAAGTCGAACCACTTTGGAAAACCACAGAATTGTGAGTTGTTGTTCCAAATGGATTCCCACTAAAACCACTACCCGCTGTAAAAGTTCCCGAAAAAATGATTGCACTGGCAGCAGAAGCCGTCAATTTATGACCACCTCCCGAAAATGTCATTGAGCCGGCTATATTTCCGGTAGCACTTGTTTGCAGAGAAATGGTCAGGGCATTCGAACCGGAAATATTAAGTTCACAACCAGAAGCCACAGAAAGGTCATCACCTTCGTCACCATTAATAGTAAGGGTAATACCTTCTGAAGCCTTTAAGGTAATTTTTGCGCCATCCGTAACTTTTAGTTGGCCGATGGTTTGCGAAGGGACTGCCGTAATTGTTTTGGTTCCACTATTAAATATCAAGATATCGTTATCTTGGGGAGAAGTCCGCGTTGGGCTCCAATTAGTGGCTTCCAGCCACGAAGCATTATCATCACCTATCCAAGTATAGGTAGTGGCAGCTTGAGCTTGAGTGGTAACACTTGCTTCGGGAGGATCGGGTGAAGTTTTGTAATTTATCGTACTTTCTGTACCATTGTATGGGTAAATTTTAAAATAATAGGTCTGATTGGAACTTAATCCTGTAAAGCTATGAGACTGAACTCCTGAAGCCACATTTTTTACCAATTCACCGTCGGCTTCTGCGGACCCATCCACAGGAGCTACGATAGCAGCAAAACTTGTAGAACTACCTTTAATTAAATAATTTGAGGCATCGGCATCTGTCCATGTGAGTTGAATTTCGGACGAAGAAGTTGCATTTGCCGTAAAATTGGAAACATGATTGGAAGGCTCAGTGGCGAAAACGACACCCGAACAGCTTATTTCCTGTGAAGTAGCTCCCGTTGAAGAAGCGGTAATGCTTTCATCATAAGTTCCAACGGAAAGCCCACTTTTCAGGCGAACATAAATTGAAGTAGAACTAACGCTTCCACCGGTCTGTGGCAAATTAATGGTATTGGTAAAGCCACTTCCCGAAGTTTGAGAAACCTCATAATTTGTTGGTGCAGTTAAGGTGATATCGTTAGTCAAATTCTGGCCACTCACGGTAAACGATTGTTCTGATGAAGGACCAGCACCCAACACATAACTAAAACCACTCAGAGAAGAAGGATTTACCGAAATACTGGGTGAAGTTCCACCATTGGCTGTGATGGAAACATCATCTATACCCAAAGCCTGTGCAAAAGATGTTGTAGTTCCAGAAGTAACAGAATAGTTCCATGCCAAGTACAAGCTACTTCCAACGGCAATAGATTGATTCAAAGTTTTGCTGGTAACATTTACTGTTGCTCCTGGTGCAGAAGTAAAACCATTATTATCAGCATCAGCTGCGAAACTTGACTTAAAATCATCTCCTGCACTTGTCCATGTACTTCCATCAGTGGAATAATACATTTGAATGGTAAATCCAGCGGAATTAGTACCATTCCGATATTTTTCCACATTGTAACTGATTGTAAGGTTGTCGATGGCAGTGCTGCCATTGTTGGTGAGCTGTACATATACATTCACACTTTTAGAGGCACTGCCGGAAGAAATTCCTCCCACTGCCCTGTCGGTGGCCGAATCTGGAACCCCTGCCGCATAATTATAAATGCCATTCTGAGCATTACTAGCCATATTATTCCCTGCTCTCAGTTCTGTTGCAGTTCCAGCAGCGGAATAGGTTCCAACAGAACGTACTGTAGTATTTTTATCTACCTTCCATCCATTAGGAAGATTAGCAGTGGCAGATGTACCCATACCATCGAAGTTCTCGGTAATGGTGTTACCCGCCGAAATGTTTACCTGGCTCCATACCTGAAGATGGAAGCCCAAAAGTAAAACGAGAAAAATTGTGTAGAATTGTTTTAATTGTTTCATAAAAATGTAATTTAAAGGGTTACAAGTTGTTGCATGTCTTTGATTAAAATAATACTAAACTTTTCTTTACAAAATTCAAAATACTAAACTTTTATAGAGCGTGAACAAAAATAAATAAATTTTTTAAAATAAAATAAGATTCTTGAAAATTTAATGTTAATTTTATCCAAATTTAATTGTCTAATTTCAATATTTAGGGAAAATATTCATAATTTCCCATTTAATCAAACTCTCTCCGTCCCCTCGTCTTCTAGTTTCCATTTCTCCACTTTATAAACTTTTAACCCATCAATCCCTAACCTTCTATGGAGAACTATTTTTATCCAATCTCTCTGAATCTCAATAAACTTCCATAAGGCAAACGGCGGCCATAATGATCCTGAATAAACAGTTCGCCGCATTCTTTTCCCTTCACTTCTCCAAATATGTCGTCGAAGAGGTTTTCGGTAATCAATGGTGAAATTCCTTTTGCATAAAGGTTAAGAACAAAAAAACGGTTCTGTGAAAACATCAGTTGTCTCGCGTCTTTCAATAAGTCATTGATTCCTTCTTCCAGAATCCATTTTTCTCCTTCGGCTCCACGCCCATAAGCCGGTGGGTCCATGATGATGCCATGATACTTATGTCCACGGCGAATCTCACGTTTCACGAATTTTACCACATCTTCCAGCATCCATCTTATTCCACTGAGCTGATTGAGAGTCATATTTTCGTTAGTCCAAGTAATCAGTTGCTTGAGAGCTTCTACGTGAACTACCTCGGCACCTGCTGCCAGTGCTACAATCGAAGCCGCCCCTGTATAGGCAAACAGATTCAGGACTTTTGGCTTGTCGATCTTCATCATCGAAATGGTTTCATAGATATATTCCCAATTGGTAGCCTGTTCGGGGAATATGCCTACATGCCTAAAGGGAGTCAAACCCAAGCGCATCTTCAGATAGAAATGATCCATCGGAAATTCGATCACCCACTGGTCGGGCATGTCTTTCTTCTTGTACCATTCTCCGGATTCTTCCTTGTCGTTGCGGCTCGAATTATAAGTGCGTCTAAAAACTGCCTGCGATTTCCCTTCCCATTCTTCATCGCTTAAATGTTTGTCCCATATTGCTTTAGGCTCAGGCCTAACAAGCACATAAGGCCCGAATCGTTCCAGTTTTTGCGATTTGCCCGTATCCAGAAGTTCATAATCTCTCCAGCACTTCGTCTCGATGAGTTCCATTAATTCAGGAATAATTCATGCGGTGCAAATGTATTAAAAATGCCAAATGTTTATCGGGGATGCTAAAGGGTATGAGTCATTTTCAGAACTATGGTTTTCGAGCCAATGTTCGAAATAAACCAATCATCTTGGGATCAAGCAATAAAATTCAAAGAAGGCAATTCTGGTTATTCGAAAAATGGATGACAGGGTTTTGTGTTTGAATGCATCACCCTCAGGATGTATTCTTTCGGGCAATTCTAAAATTTCTACCTTTGCTCTCTGGCTGTGGTTGGCCGAATTCTTTACAATTCTCAATTTCTCAGCAATCTTCGAATCGAAAGACACAATGTGGCAAAAAATTACGAGTGTTTCCAATCCGCATATACGGGAACTGGTGAGGCTTAAGAACAAGCCTGCGGAAAGGAAGAACAGGGGTTGGATGATAGTAGAAGGTTTGAGGGAGCTACGCATGGCACTGGGTTATCCCATGAAGGCCATAGAACTTATCGTTTGCCGCAATATTTGTTCTGAAGAGAAATTAAAAGAGATAGAACCTTATTTTTCTTCAGTACTGAAAACGGAAGTCGGTTTAGAGGTTTTTGGGCGTTTGGCCTATCGTGAAAACAGTGATGGGTTTCTGGCTATATTCGAGGCAGATACTCCCCGCTTGGATTCATTGAATCTCGATGATGATCCTCTGGTTATCATCATCGAGAGTGTCGAAAAGCCCGGAAATTTAGGTGCAATTCTTCGTATGGCCGATGCCGCCGGATGTGATGCAATCATCGTCAGCGATCCTCGCACCGATATTTTCAATCCAAATGTAATTCGTGCCAGTCTTGGGACGGTTTTTACCGTTCCTTTAGCCGTTGCTGAATCGAAGGAAGTAATGAAATGGCTCGAACAACGACATATCACTTCTTATGCGGCTGTTATAGTGGAGGATGCACTTCCGTACACCGAAATGGATTTTACGGCAAGTACGGCTTTTGTCTTAGGCACCGAAGCCGAAGGACTTTCGCCTGCATGGCTTCGATTTTGCCGGCATAAGATCATGATTCCCATGAGAGGAAGAGCAGATTCCCTCAATGTATCGATCGCTGCTGCTATTCTTACTTTTGAAGCAGTCAGGCAAAGAAATCAACCCAAAAAAGCCTGAACGCTTATGCAGAATTCATTCCCTTTAATGAAACTTATTGCAGGATTCGCTTCGAGTATAATTCTGAGCCTGTTTTCTACATCTCTTTTTTCTCAGCAATCGCTATGGATTACTCCAAGGGATTCTACTGAAATCCTCGAATTTTGCAATCGTATTCAGAGTCTCGAGACCATTTCTCTCGAACGTATAGATACAACCACGAGTGGCATTCATGAATACGATCCGTTTAAGAAAGGTTTTTATCTGGGGTTAGGAAATATTGGCCAACCCGTAAAGTCATTGCTTCCCGAGTTCAAGCCCAATAAGGGATTTCAATTTGGTCGCGATGCCATGGATGTTTATCGCTTCACGCCACAAAATCTACCTTTTTATCAGTCTTCTTCCGTGTTTTCGGAAGTTCGATATGTAATGGGGCCTGACAAGGAAAACAACATTCATGCAAAATTCAACCGGAATCTTTACCGAGGATTAAATATAGGATTAAATTACAGGCTGATTCATTCCACAGGCCCCTATACCCGTCAGCTGACCGACCTCGATAACATTGGCGTCGATGTTCGATATTTTTCTCCTTCGAAGCATTACGGCGTAATGGCCCAATTTATTCGCAATGTATTCGATTTCCAGCAAAACGGAGGCATTCAGAATGAGAATGAATTTGAGCAAAACCGCGAAAGCCGACGACCAGTAATCCCAGTCAAGCTTAGTTCTGCTCGGACCAAAGAAATCGGAAATGTTTATACCATTACACAGTTTTATGAACCTCATTGGGGAAGAGCTGTGAAAATACCTGCACAACCATCGGTTTATGATTCTCTTATGATGCGAATCGATACACTCCACCTTCCGAACGATAGTAGTGGGCAGAACCCCGATATCATTGCCCAAGCCGGAGAAAATCAGTCCCGCTTGTTTACTTTGGGAAGATTTTCGCATACATTTTCGTATTCAAAAGATGCCTATGCTTATTCGGACGATTCTCCTAAAAGCGGATTTTATCCAGAGATATTGAAAGATTCGACCAAAACCTATGATTCGATTACTATTTATCGAATAGAGAATGAACTATCGTGGACTAACTCTCTTTATTTGTATCCTACGAAATTTCCCATAAAATTACGATTGGCTCTTCGATATCTTATTGCTGGTTATCATTTCGATTCTCTTGAAATAAAGAATTTTCATCAGTGGATACCGACGGTGGATCTGAGAATTGATTTTCCGGCCGGAATTCGGTTGCAGGGCAACGCATTCTATGTGAATGGCGATTATAATGGAGGCGATCTGGGGATTGAAGGAAGCCTATCCAAATTTTTCGGCAAAAAACCATTATGGTCGCTTGCAGCCGAAGCATCTTTCAGTTCATCTCACCCCGATTATTTCTATGTTTCTTACCGGGGAAATCATCAGCAATGGGAAAATAATTTCCAGAGAGAAGAAATCTTACGTTTGGGGGGGTCGATCAGTGGACCCCACACGCTCGTTAAACCAGAATTTATATTGCTCAACAATTTGGTTTATCTGGCAAAAACGGCTAAACCCATGCAACGCAACGGTTCATTTTTCTTATGGCGGTTATATCTGAAACAAGGTTTACGGTTCAGGCATTTTCACATGGATGCTACCGTGGTTTTGCACAAACTGAGCGATACCCTCAGCCTTCGTTTGCCTTCGATCATGGCAAAAGGTTCACTCAGTTATGTGGGATACATGTTTAAGGACGCTTTATTTATCGAACCCGGTATTTCGGCTTCGTGGTATTCTAAATTTTATGCCGATGCCTACATGCCTTCCCTCAATGCATTCTATCTGCAGTCGGAAAAACAAATTGGGAATTATTTCGTGGCCGACATTTTCTTGAATCTAAAAGTAGCTCGCGCCAGATTATTTCTGAGATACCGGCATTTTCACAGCGCATGGACGGGCTATAATTACTGGGGAGCTCCGGGATATCCCTTGCCCGATGCAGGCATTAACTTTGGCGTGATATGGCCTTTCTACGATTAATGAACTTTCCATGCCGATGATTCGGGTATTTTTTAAAATCCTAACCTAAAAATTTTATAAAAAAACGGATAGATATTTCGACTCTCGATAAAGATCAGAACTCTTGATTCAATGTCGAATCAGGAGTTCTGAAGATGCAATCGTGAACAAGTGAACAAAGTTTGTCCGGATCCCGTTCGCCACCTATGATGGCCATGATAAACTTACGCAGCGAGACGTTGTTCTCCTGATTGAAAACATAATTACTGAAACAAATGTTGCAGCGTTGCAATTGATTGTCCATCTGCCGGACCAGATGGGCCCGGCCTTTGTTCAGCCGCCGGCATCGGCGTGTGTATTGCCACATCGGATGCAATAAATCACCAGCCACAAAACTGTCCCTTATTTGGTTCTTTTATAGACATTCGCCTATCCACTCTGCCTCTTTGGTATCCGATTTACGACTTGGCAATTGATTGATGAAGTATGGCTTAGCCCACTTTAACTCAAAATCAAATTTCATTACGTGCCATACTAACATCCAATAGATCCTCGTGCTTTCTATTGCTACTCACCCGCATCCACTTTCCATAAGCTTATCGCGAAGGGACATCAAATCGGTAGTTGATACCTCGAAAAATTGTTGAAATTTTTTTTGCTTTTTCTGTACAAAACACATTCAAATGCACTATCTTTGGGGATGTCAAGGCCGCATGCTTTTCCATAAATTTGTCAGATTTAAATTAATAACAGGGCCGTGAAGCCCGTTAATTAAAACACCGGTAACAATTGTGCTTCGAGCATGTACGACAAGCCGTTGGAATTTGCACGGTCTTGATTCTTATTTCAGCGCAAGGAATTCAGCGAAATTTCATGTAATTTTGCAAGCGGAATCTTAAATTTTGGCAAATGGAATTAAAAGATATTGTAGCAATTTCAGGAAAAACGGGTCTTTTTAAAGTAGTAGGCCAAACTAAAACGGGTGCCATTGTAGAATCCTTGATCGACGGTAAAAGACAACCCGTATTTATTCACGACCGTTTGAGCAGTCTCGCTGATATTACTGTTTTTACCACCGAAGAAGACCGTCCTTTGAGAAAAATCCTACAGGCCATCAGGGAAAGGGAAAATGGAGGGCCAGCCCCAAGCCATAAATCAGATGAAACCACCCTAAAAAATTATTTCGCAACCGTAGTACCTGATTACGACAACGAACGAGTCTATTTTTCGGCGATAAAAAAAATCATCTCATGGTACAACCTTCTTCACGAAAAAGGATTACTCGATTTATTAAATGAACCCGAAGAAAAAGATATTTCTGAAGAAAACTCAACACCAGTTGAAAATCCAGAACAATAATCTTCCAAAAATCCGTCGATACAAAAAAGACGGATTTTTTTATGTTATTTTGTAATCGAAGTTCCGTTCATGAAAATTTATTATGCCAGGCAAATTCATCCATGATTTTATCGTTCTAAGGAATATAAGCCTGAATGCATCGCACTTCATCCTTGAATTGCTTTGTCCTATACAACTACCTGAAATTTTTCCAGGGCAGTTCGTAGAAGTAAAAGTGGAACATTCACCGGCTACATTTCTAAGGCGTCCATTTAGCATTCATGAAGTCGATAGGCAAGAAAACTACCTTCAACTTCTCATACAAATTAAAGGTGATGGAACTCGTCAACTTTCCTTACTCGAGCCAGGCGAAAGTTTGAATATGATTTATCCATTAGGAAATTCTTTTCACATGGTAAAACATGAAAAAGTGCTATTGGTTGGAGGAGGATGCGGTGTAGCTCCCTTGTTGTTTCTTGCAAGGATTTTAAAGGAAAACGAAAACGAGCTCTACATTTTAATTGGGGCTAAAACGAAAGAGGATATCCTTGAAAAGAAAAAATTCGAAAAGTTTGGTAAGGTTTTCATCACCACCGAAGATGGGAGTGAAGGAAGGCTTGGTCTTGTGATTCATCACGGCCTTTGGAGGCAAACGCCGTTTATGGCAGACAAAATATATACCTGCGGTCCTGAGCCCATGATGAAGGAAGTGGCCAGGCTTGCGCTAATTCATGGGATAAACTGCGAGGTTTCGCTCGAACAAACTATGGCATGCGGGCTTGGTGCGTGTCTTTGCTGTGTCGTAAAAACAAAGGATGGTCACACATGTACTTGCACTCAGGGGCCTGTTTTCGATTCCAAAGAACTTTCGGGCTGGGTTAACTAATACATTCAAGAAGCCATGGCAGATTTAACTACACAACTCCACCGTCTTTCGCTTCGAAATCCCGTAATGACTGCTTCAGGCACTTTTGGCTATGGAGAGGAATTTACCGATTTCATCGATTTGAATCATTTGGGAGCGATCATCGTGAAAGGTACCACGGCAACATCGCGTGAAGGAAATCCTTATCCAAGGATGGCCGAAACAGCCTCGGGAATGCTCAATGCAGTAGGTTTGCAAAATAAGGGTATCGATCATTTCATCCATGAAATATGGCCTCGCTTGAAACAGTTTAAAACGCCTTTCATCGTAAATGTTTCGGGGAGCACCATAGAAGAATACATCGAAACAGCCGAAAAACTGGATTCTCTCGAAGGAATGCCGGCCATCGAGCTCAATATCTCCTGCCCCAATGTCAAAGAAGGAGGCATGACCTTTGGAACTTCGTGCCTGGCCGCTGCGTCTGTAACCAAAGCCGTAAGGAAAGTTTTTCACAAGACTCTTATCGTAAAATTGTCTCCCAACGTAACCGATATCACCGAAATTGCAAAGGCGGTTGAAGGTGAAGGTGCAGATGCGGTTTCACTCATCAACACTTTGCTCGGAATGGCCATAGATGCACAAAGCCGCAAACCCATTCTTTCGACGATAACCGGTGGATTGAGCGGACCTGCGATTAAACCCATTGCTCTGCGAATGGTATGGCAAGTTTATCATACTGTAAAAATTCCTGTCATTGGTATTGGGGGCATTATGAATGCCATGGATGCCATAGAATTTCTTCTTGCAGGAGCCGTTGCCGTTCAAGTTGGAACAGCCAATTTTATCGATCCTGCCGTAACACTGAAGATTATTGAAGGGATAAATGATTACTGCGAACAAAACAATTTATCGAGTATAAAAGATTTGATTGGAGCCTTAATTATTCCCGAATAAACAACCTTTAAAACAAATTGGTCAAAACGCTTCCCTCTCGATTTTTCTTCGTGAGCAGGATTGGAATGTACCCAAGGCATTATTTCCTGATAAATGAGTAGGAATGCGAAAGAACCTGTTACATTTCGATTTTTGATTCCAAATTTCTTAAACTAAAATCTCCAACATTCTGCTTCCTATCTCTGCGGGGGAATCGACCACAAAAATACCACACTGGCGGAGGATTGTTTTTTTTGCACTGGCCGTATCGTCTTTTCCTCCGATGATTGCGCCAGCATGGCCCATGGTTCGGCCTTTGGGTGCGGTGGAACCGGCAATGAAGGCCACTACAGGCTTGGTACCATGATCTTTTATCCAGTAAGCAGCTTCGGCCTCCATGGTTCCCCCAATTTCTCCTATCACTACAATTCCTTTCGTCTCGGGATCATCCATGAGCAATTGAACGGCTTCTACAATGGTCGTTCCTGGAATAGGATCGCCGCCTATGCCAATACCCGTCGTCTGCCCTAATCCCACTTTGGTTAATTGATTCACTGCTTCGTAAGCCAAAGTACCACTACGGGAAACAACGCCTACCACACCTCTTTTGTGGATAAAACCTGGCATGATTCCTACTTTGGCTTCACCCACAGTGATGACTCCTGGACAATTCGGCCCAATGAGCCTGCAACCAAAAGCCTTGATATATTCTTTAACCTTGATCATGTCTTGTACAGGAATTCCTTCAGTAATACATACAATCAGGTTTATTCCACCTTCAGCAGCCTCCATGGTGGCATCGGTGGCAAAAGCTGGTGGAACAAAAATTATAGAAACATTCGCCGATGTGCCATTCACAGCTTCCTTCACGGTATCGAAAACAGGACGATTCAAATGATAAGTCCCTCCTTTGCCCGGAGTTACTCCCCCTACGATATTCGTCCCATATGCTATCATCTGCAAAGCATGAAAAGTGGCTTCATTGCCCGTAAATCCTTGTACAATAACCCTTGAATTCTTGTCAACTAATACACTCATTGTAAATTAAGAATGTCGATATCTGAAACAAAACTTGACTTTCTCCCTCTTCAAATCCAATTACGAAAAGAGACTTCGAAAAAAGAGCTATAAATATGAACAAACAACTCGAAAAAAGTTTGGCCAAATTATAAAAATTCACACAAAGATAAAACAACCCAGGTTTAAAATGATAAAGCCTCAACGATAAAACAAGAAATCGCTGAATTCATCATGAAAATTTCGTTCGGCTCTAGCCCTGTGCATCAGCCTTAACTATATTTACAGGCTTTGTATATCGAACAAATATCACTCTACTATTCTCCAGTTCAAATCTATTTTAGATACTTAAAACATATTGATTCCCATGCTACTCGAAAACCAGCTCCGTCCACATCGTAGGAATTTACAAGCCTTTATCTGAAATCTATAAAAAATGCTTACTGGCATGATTTTCGAAATCAAGAACAGCTCGATCTAAATTTCCTCTCCTGCTTGATATCAGTATTAGTAAATGTATGTGGTACAGCATGATTACACAAACCAGGCAAGATATAAACCCTTATTCGCTTCATAATACATTAGGTTTTCAAAATCTATATCAGGGTATACCCTGCGTAAAAAGATGATCCATTCAGCCAAACCTTCAAAACGTCAGAATGTAATCCGTTTTCTCTGTTATTTTATAGCTTTGCCGATATATACGAACGAATTCACACTTTCTTGTGAACATGCAAGGCCTTGTCGATATTATCCATTTCTGAGGTGTCAGCTGCTAAAATACATCGATTCAGGCGATAGTCTAAGCCGAACTATAAAGAGGATCAAGTTTGAAATTCGTCGATAAGATTAATAGCAAAAACATTTTACTATCTTTACCAAATCATTAATTTTAAAAACCAGCCTGAGAGTTTATGCTTGTAAAGACTTATGGGAGTGCAGTAATTGGGGTAAATGCGCTGACGATAACTGTTGAGGTAGATATCGAAGCGGGGGTGAATTTTTTTCTGGTAGGTTTACCCGACAATGCGGTAAAGGAAAGCCAGCAAAGAATAGAAGCGGCCTTATATAATAATGAATTGAAATACCCGGGTAAGAAAATTGTAATCAATATGGCGCCAGCCGATATTCGAAAGGAAGGATCGGCTTATGATTTGACTCTGGCCATAGGCATACTTGCAGCCAGTGAACAGGTAAATGCGAATCTACTCGACCAGTACATCATCATGGGGGAGCTATCGTTAGATGGTGAGTTAAAGCCAATAAAAGGGGCGCTGGTAATAGCCATAGAAGCCCGAAAACAGGGGTACAAGGGTTTTATCCTTCCGTCGGCCAATGCCCGTGAGGCAGCCACGGTAAGCGATCTTGAAATCATTGGTGCCGAAAACCTCCGACAGGTAGTTGATTTTTTGAATGGAAAGATAAAGATCGAGCCCACGGTTGTGAATACGCGGGAAGAGTTCTATCAGCGCTTGAATGAATATGAATACGATTTTGCTGACGTAAAAGGTCAGGAAAATATAAAGAGAGCCTTAGAGATAGCAGCGGCCGGAAGTCATAATGTGATTTTAATTGGTCCTCCGGGCTCGGGTAAGACCATGTTAGCTCGCCGATTGCCTTCCATTTTGCCACCCCTGAACCTGCAGGAAGCGCTCGAAACCACTAAAATCCATTCCGTCGCCGGACGTTTAGGATGTAATGCCTCTCTTATTTCGCTAAGGCCTTTCAGGGCTCCACATCATACCATTTCAGATGCAGGACTGGTGGGTGGGGGGACTTTCCCACAACCTGGAGAAATTTCTCTGGCGCAAAATGGAGTCTTGTTCTTAGATGAACTTCCCGAATTCAAGCGTAGCGTCCTCGAAGTGATGCGTCAGCCCATGGAAGACCGTGTAGTTACCATCTCAAGAGCTAAACATTCGGTAGAATATCCTGCGAGTTTTATGCTGGTAGCAGCCATGAATCCCTGTCCATGTGGATATTATAACCATCCTGACATTCCCTGCACCTGCGCGCCGGGACAAGTACAGAAATACTTGAATAGAATTTCGGGACCTTTGTTAGATAGAATCGACATCCACGTAGAAGTAACTCCAGTACCTTTTAGAGAGCTTGCAGGACAGCGCGAAGGAGAAAAAAGTGCGGTCATTAGAAAACGTGTAGTCGGCGCCAGAAAAATTCAAGAAGAAAGATTCAAGAATTATCCGAATATCCACTGCAATGCACAAATGACTTCTAAAATGATCAAGACTTTTTGTACGATTCCACCCGAAGGTCAAACTATACTTCGCACTGCCATGGAAAAATTAGGTCTTTCTGCAAGAGCCTATGATCGTATCCTCAAGGTATCACGCACCATAGCCGATCTCGACGATAGTCCACAGATTAGAACCGAACACCTAGCAGAGGCCATCCATTACAGAAGCCTCGATCGCGAAAATTGGGGGAAATGAAGACAAAACCTTTATTTGTGCAAATTGAATTCCTATATCATACAAACCATTACCCTGTCTATGGTATTCTAATTCAATGAACCCTATTCATCGAGGAGTTCATAGCTGCTAATTTGCACTGGAGCATGAAGATTTTGCAAAACCCGTTCAAGAAGCAGTCCTTCAATCGAATTATATTGATAACCAAAAGTAGCTCTGACTGCATAAGACAAAAATTGAACAGCTCGGTCGAGAGCGATGGGAAGGCTATCCCCTTGAAGAAGCGAGCCAGTGATGATACTGGCAAAAGCATCGCCCGTACCTGGATAACTGGCTGGAAGGTAATCACAACTGACTTTCCAATATCTGCCATCCAGCCGACTATAAGCAATAACTGATGTCCTTTTTGGCAAATCTGGTTGAGGTACACTGGTAACAATTACCGTTTCAGGACCTAAATCCATCATTCGCCGAATATATTCTTTCACTTTGTTTTCACTTATCCCAGGGTCGTAATCTTTATCGAGCAAAAAAGAAAGTTCGGTAATATTAGGTGTAATAACATTAGCCTTCGAGACGAGGCTTCTCATTCCAGTGATCATCTCAGGCTGTATTGAATGATATAAATGCCCATTGTCTCCCATCACGGGATCAATAACCACCAATGTCTTATCTGTATTGAAATCATCAATGAAATTTTTTACGATTTTGATTTGCTGGTGCGATCCGAGGAATCCGCTATAAATTGCATCAAAATGCAGATGGAGTTCTTTCCAGTGATCGATAATCGTTTGAAGATGGGGTGTCAAATCAATGAGATGAAATCCTTGAAATCGGGTATGTGTGGATAAAACGGCAGTAGGCAAAGGGCAAACCTGAATACCCATGGTAGAAAGAATGGGAATCACTACTGTCAGGGAAGCCTTTCCGAATCCCGAAAGATCATGAATTGCCGCTACTCGCTGAATAGGCCTGTTCATAATAGATGTTAATTTTTCCACAAATATAAATTTTATGTCATGTAAATTAATGTCCAATTTCTCCACAAGTGAATTTGTTTTATTTTTGTGCTCCTATTATTGTTGTACAATTTAATTTTTTTATTGGATGAAAAGATTACATACTTACTTACTCAGTTTATTAGTATTGATAGCAGCCGGGTCTGTTAGAGCAAAAGAAGTACCGTTGAATAAGGCAAAGCAAGCTGCAGAGAATCAATATCATATGCAGGCCGGGTATAAGGGAAACATTGCTGAGACTTTCGAAATCAAGGCAAAGGGGCAGAATGTGATGTATGCTTTTAATTTCAGTGAAGGCGGATTTGTTATCATCTCGGCAGATGATGCATTTTATCCTGTTATTGGCTATTCGCTGTCAGGATTTTACAGCGAAGAAAACCAGCCGGAAGGGTTTCGAGGGATGATGGCCGATTATAGAGATCAGATTTTATATCTGAAAGATTTGTCAATCGAAGCAACTGAAGAGATTGCTCAAATTTGGACAGATTTATTATCAGGTCAGACTTTGAAAAGAGGGGGCAAGGCGGTTGGACCTTTATTGCCCAGTCAGTGGAATCAAGATGATCCGTATAATTATTATTGTCCGGCCGATCCAGCTGGACCGGGTGGACACGTTTACGTGGGTTGTGTAGCCACTTCCATGAGTCAGATTATGTATTACTGGAGATGGCCTTTGCAGGGAGAAGGTTCCTACACCTATTACATGCCACAATATGGATATATCTCAGCCAATTTTGGAGAAACACAATACAATTGGAATGGCATGGTATATACTTCGCCCGTTGCTCTTAATTTACCCATTGCTTTAATCGGTTTCCATACGGGAGTATCGGTGCACATGGATTACAGCCCAACAGGTTCGGGTGCGCAATCGGCCAATGTCCCCGATGCTGCTATAAATTACTTCCGTTATAATAGTCAGATTCAATATTTGCAGCGAATTGGCTATACTTCGTCGGTATGGGAAAATATGGTAAAAGAACAGATGGATAATGGCTATCCAGTATATTATTCTGGTCTCGAGGCAGGTTCAAATGCTGGCCATGCTTTTGTTGTGGATGGCTATGATGACCAAACTCCCCGTAATTTTCATTTCAATTTTGGTTGGGACGGTTATATGGATGGATATTATACTTTGGCGAATGCCGGTGGTTTTTCTACTCAGCAGACTATGGTGCGTAACTTCTTTCCTGGAACCGGTTATCCTTACTATTCATCTGCATTCACCGAAATCAAGGATCTGGTTGGGACAATAGAAGATGGTTCTGGCCCGGTGGCAGATTATCTGAATAATACTGACGCTAAATGGCTTTTCAATCCGCAAACAGAATTTGATTCCGTAACCAATATTACCATATCATTCTACCGTTTCGATTTAGGAACCGGCGATACGCTATATATCTATGATGGAGAAGATGAAAATTCTCTTCTCATTGGAAAATATACAGGCAATAACTTACCTGCTGCATTTACTTCGAGCCGTAATAAAGTGATGATTCACTTCGTTTCTGATGGATCTGTTACTTCTCAAGGATGGCTCCTGAATTTTAAAGCTAATCTTCCTGTGTATTGCACGGGTCAGAAAATCTTCACCCAATATGATACTACCTTCGACGATGGAAGTGGCCGCTTTTATTACAATAACAATACAAGCTGTACATTTAAGATTGTTCCTCCTTATGCTTCCTCTGTAACTGTATATTTTGATTATTTCGATACTGAACCAGAAAACGATTGGTTGAAAATTTACGACCTATCCACACAGCAATTGCTGGCAACTTACACAGGGAGTTATCCTGCTTCCAGTCCACCAGCACCCGTTACTTCGCCCAGTGGGCAAGTCTATATGATTTGGAAAACCAATAGTGGTATCAATGCCGATGGATGGCAATTGCATTATGAAACCTTGAACATAGGAATAGAATCCCAAGGACTTCTGGCCGAATGTCATGTTTGGCCTAATCCAGCCAGTGAGTTACTTCATCTATCCTTTGTGGTCGAAAAACAGCAATATATAAATGTTCAGTTATTTAATGCCACGGGATCAGTGGTATTTTCGAAGGATTTAAAGAGTTTTTCGGGAAAATATGAGGAACAGATTCAGGTCGATAAATTAGCTAAGGGCATTTATATTTTGAAAATCACTGGAGAAAAAGGAATATATAACAAGAAAGTAGTCATTCAATAAGGGAAGTCTGAATTATAGTTTCTTTTGCGGCCGCCACTGCGTGGCGGCCGCATCTTCTACAACCCCATCCCCCTCAATCATCAGAAATTTATATCCCTAAAGAAAACCGGCTCGCCTATTATGCGATCCGGTTTTCTTTTAAATCATCGAAGCTCGTCGAAAAAACGAAGATACTGCTTCCTGTTTTGGTTAGTGACGTATTACTAAGCTCCTAAAGTAGCTACCATAACTGCTTTTATCGTATGAAGACGATTTTCGGCTTCATCAAAAACCAATGACATGGGCGATTCGAATATTTCATCGGTAACCTCCATGCTTTCCAGACCAAATTTCTGATAAATTTCTTCACCTATACTCGTCTCACGGTTATGAAACGAAGGAAGGCAATGTAAAAATTTTACCTGAGGATTACCTGTTTTCCTCACTAATTCCCTGTTAACTTGATATGGTTTCAACAAATGAATACGTTCGGCCCAAGCTTCAGCAGGTTCACCCATCGAGACCCAAACATCTGTATAGAGAAAATCTACTCCTTTTACGCCTTCATCCACATTTTCGGTCAGCGTGATTCGGGCACCGGTTTCCTCGGCAATTTTACGACAAATGTCTGTCAATTCTTCATTCTGCCACAATTTTTTAGGCGCTACTGCCCTGAAATCCATTCCCATTTTGGCTGCTCCTACCATGAGCGAATTACCCATATTATTTCTGGCATCTCCACAATAAGCAAACGAAATTTTATTCAATGGCTTGTCGCAATGCTCCATCATAGTGAGAAGGTCGGCCAGAACCTGAGTGGGATGAAATTCATTGGTCAAACCATTCCAAACCGGAACTCCCGAATATCTTGCCAGAGTTTCCACGATTTCCTGTGCATATCCCCGGTATTCTATTCCGTCATATATTCTGCCTAAAACTCTTGCCGTGTCTTTCATAGATTCTTTTTTCCCCATTTGAGAGCCCGAAGGCCCAATATAGGTAACATGTGCTCCCTGATCCAGCGCGGCCACTTCAAATGCACAACGCGTTCGTGTAGAATCCTTTTCGAACAACAACACAATATTCTTCCCTTTCAAGCGCTGATGCTCTGTGCCGGTATATTTCGCCTTCTTCAGCTCCTTTGAAAGACCAAGCAAATATTTGATTTCTTCAGATGTAAAATCGAGAAGTTTCAAAAAACTGCGATTTCTTAAATTGAATGCCATACGTATATCTCCTTTTTATTTTGATGGTTGATAATTTATTCAGCATAAATAATTGTTCCGGCACCAGGTTTACCAAGTTCACTGGCCATAGTAATCAAGGCTTCTTTTCCTGATTTTTCGACAAACTTGATGCAGGCTCTTACTTTTGGCGCCATACTTCCTTCCGAAAATTGATTATCAGAAAGGTATCTTCTTGCTTCGGTTATGCTCATCCTATCCAGAGCCTTTTCATCAGGTTTATGAAAATTGATATATACCTTAGGAATATCGGTTAAAATAATAAATATATCGGCTTTAATTTCAACAGCGAGTAATGAAGAAGCTAGATCTTTGTCGATTACGGCATCGATTCCTTGAAGCTTATTGGAATGAACCCAAAAAACCGGAATGCCTCCTCCACCCACCGCAATAATAATCTGGCCGTCACGTGCTAGCTTTTCGATCGATTTTACATTGTTGATTTGCAGAGGCATGGGCGAAGCTACAACCTTACGCCAGCCTCTCCCCCGAGGATCTTCATGAAATTTTGCACTGGTTTCGGCTGCTATCTTATCGGCCTCCTCTTTCGAATAAAACGGCCCAACGGGTTTCGTAGGGTTATGAAAAGCCGGATCATCCTTATCTACAATTACTTCGGTAATGATGGTCAAAATATCTCGCTCGAGGTGCTCCTCGATGAGAACATTGCGTAATTGCTGTTCTATCATATATCCGATAGATCCTTGAGTTTCAGCCACACAAAAATCAATGGGCTGGGCTGGGATACCAAACATCTTTTCTCCCGCTTGATGTTGAAGAATAACATTCCCCACTTGCGGCCCATTGCCATGCCCAATCACAAAATTATATCCCTGCTTGATGAGAGGCACTAAATATGTACAGGTTTCATATACATTGGCTTCCTGCTCATCAATGGTTCCCTTTTGATCTCCTCGTAGAAGAGCATTGCCTCCAAAGGCTATTACTGCAAGTTTATCCATAAAATGACTTTTTCGCAAAATAAATTGAACAATAACTGATGATTTGCTATTGTACTCGATGCTGAAAACAAAAAAACAAGGGCCGAAATTTTGTCCTTGCTCAATGCTTACAGCTAATGAATCGATTTTAAAAATCGACTGCAAATCTATGAAGAAAAATTAGTTCGACAATTCCTCTTTGCTTTTTATTTCTGGAAAAAACGTAATAACGGCATTTTGGATAATTTTGCAAGGAATGAGAAGAAAATCCGACATAAATATTAAAAACCGAAAAGCTGGATTCGAATATTTCCTGATAGAAACCTATGTGGCTGGTATACAGCTTACAGGAACGGAAATCAAATCCATCAGAGCTGGCAAGGTCAATCTCACCGATGCTTATTGTAGCTTCATAGGAAATGAATTATTTGTTCTGAACATGCACATTTCCGAATATGAATTAGGTACACATTATAATCACGATCCTAAACGCCATAGAAAATTATTGCTGACAAAAAGAGAACTCAAACGCTTGCAAACCAAGGTAAAAGAGAAAGGTTTTACCATCATTCCGATACGTTTATTCATCAATGAAAAAGGTTATGCAAAACTCGAAATTGCTCTGGCCAAGGGAAAACATAGCTATGACAAACGAGAAAGCATTAAACAAAAAGACCAGAAACGCGATATGGAACGCTTCGAGAATTATTGATTTGTATTGTTTTTCTCTAAACACAATACCCATTCTCAAAAAATCTAATTTCTCTGCTTTGAATCGGTAAAAATCTCGAAAATTATCGGATATTTAAGGATAAACCAATAATATTAGACCTCTATGAGAAAGATATACATCTTGTCGGATGGGACTGGCCGCACGGCGAGTTATGCCTTGGAAGCTGCCATGGTTCAGTTTCAGGAAATGAAAGATGAGACAAAGATTGAATTATTTCCGGATGTAAGGACTTCGCAGCAGATCGACCAGATTGTGGAAAAGGCATCAAAAGAGGAAGCTCTTATTATTTATAGTCTTGTGGGAGAACAAACCCGACATTACATGCAAACTATCTGCAGGCATTATATCATAGAAACAGTTGATCTGATGGGGCCTCTACTTATGAAACTCTCGGCTCATTTCGAGCGTCAGCCAGCTGGCACACCAGGACTCTATCAACAAATGAATAAAGAATATTTTAGAAGAATCGATGCTGTGCAGTTTGCTTTTACGCATGATGACGGTTTGCGTATCGAGGAATTGTCGAAAGCCGAAATTGTGCTTGTTGGCGTCAGCCGCTCATTCAAGACCCCTTTGAGTATTTATCTGGCGTACAAAGGCTGGTTTGTTGCCAATGTCCCTATCGTTCTCGATATAGAACCACCCGAAGAACTGTTCCGTATTCCTCCACATCGTGTTTTCGCATTGACCACTTCCGCTCTCGAGTTGAGCAAATTACGTCAGACACGTGTGGAAATTCTAAATGGATATGCCGAAAACTATGCCTCGTTCGATTATGTGAAAAAGGAATTGGCATGGGCGCACACTATCTATCGCAAACAGCCCTTGTGGCATATTATTCATATCAGCCATAAATCTATCGAAGAAATTTCGATAGAAATCCTGTCTTTTATCAGGCAACACCATAACAACCATCCCTTTTAACTTCAGACTCTTCTGAAAAACTTCTATCCCTTACATCACAAAAGCTATCCCCAGAGTAAAGCTACTGAAAATTCGGCAATAAATCAAAGTATCGAAATCAAACTTGTTTACAAATCGCAAGACATTTGCAAATGTCAACATATTATTGTCCGTTTTTAAAATCATAATACAAATGAAAAGGAGTGGTCGGTCGTAACAAAGTTTTCAAAGGAACAGAACCTCTGAACTCTCAGCCTTGCTGCGACATTCATTGCATATCGTTTCTGTAAAGATATATTGCCCTTACTGGAAAACTTTTGCTAAATGAATTTGAAATTATCTATCTCGCGATCGTTAAAATTCATGATATATTCATGCATGCTTTGGTTTTCTGATTTGGCATTTTCGATGAAAATCCGAGCAGATTTCAAGAATTCAGGATTTCGCTGAGAATCGAGCAAAAGGAGATAACCCAAGATAATGTTTCCTGCCATTTCTACCAATCTGCGGGAGTGAAATTCAACAATTTCACTATCTTTTTCAGTATTAACCTTGTCAACTGTTTCTTTATATTGTTGGGTCATCAATTGAAGCGACTTTTTCAAATACTCTTCTGGAATGATTATCTGCGAATCATAATCTTGTATTGCTTTAAGATAAAATCCAGTTGTAACGCCTCTAATGGCGGCTACTACCTGTAACTGTGATGTTCCTTCATAAATGCTAGTAATTCTGGCATCCCGGTATAGGCGCTCTACGGGGAAATCCTTCATAAATCCAGGTCCACCATGTATCTGGAGAGCATCATAAACGATCTGGTTACAGTATTCGCTTGAAATAAGCTTCAATAGAGGTGTGTACATATCGGCCATTTTCTGATAATACTTTTGCTCATTGCGCTCGTTAGGCTCGAGTTTTCTTTTTTCGGCAGCTATGTTATATGATTTGTTAATATCGACAAATCGGGCGGTTTCGTAAAGTAAGGAGCGCATGGCATCGATTTTTACCTTCATGCGTATAAGCATTTCGTATATTGCTGGGTAATTGACGATTGCCTTGCCAAATTGTTCGCGTTCGTTGGCATATTTCAATGCTTCGCGGTAAGCTGCCTCGGCTATGCCTACAGATTGGGCTCCCACACCCAGACGAGCCGAATTCATCAGGGCAATTACGTATTTGATGAGGCCCAATTTCCTCTCCCCTACCAATAAAGCTGGAGCATCTCGAAATACGAGCTCACAGGTAGGTGAACCTTTTATCCCAAGTTTGTTCTCGATTCTGCGAATGGTAACTGCTTTCGAATTTCTATCATACAAAAACAAGGAAAGGCCTCTGGCATCGGTAGTATTCTCTTCCGAGCGAGCCAAAACCAGAGATATGTCGGCATCTCCATTGGTAATAAAGCGTTTCACCCCATTCAATCGCCAAGTTTTACCATCCTGATTGGGCGTTGCCTTGAGCTGGACTGCCTGAAGATCACTGCCGGCATCGGGTTCGGTCAAAGCCATAGCCGCAGTAGCACCTCTAGGAAATCGAGGTAGAAACTCATTCTTGATCTCTTCTGAGGCAAACTCATGAATGGTTTCGGCACAGTCCTGTAAACCCCATATATTCGAAAAACTGGCATCGGCACGTGAAACTATTTCGGCCGACATCACATAGGGAACAATAGAAAAATTCAAACCACCATACTTTCGGGGCAGTGAAATTCCAAATAATCCTGCATTTTTGATAGCTTCCAAATTTTCCTGAGTTCCTCTTGCATATACTACTTCATTATTCACAAGATGCGGACCTTCTTTATCCACATCATCGGCATTCACTGCAATAATATCGCCACTAATCTCCCCAATAATCTCCAGCACCTTATCATAACTATCGAGCGCATCTTCGAAATCAATAGGGGCATAATCATACTCGTTCTTTTCAGTATAGTCGAATTCTCTTAAACTAATGATTTTCGGCATCAAAGGATGGGAAAGATAAAATTTAAGGGACTTGTTGTCGGTATAAAAATTTGCCATGATATATTAATTATTACTTCGAGTTGAGTTTATAAAAATGGATAAATTTAGGAATGATTTCAGCCACATCGCCTATGATGGTATAATCGGCAATTTGATTGATAGGGGCATTGGGATCCTTATTGATAGAAATGATTTGAGCGCTTTTATCCATGCCTGCTCGGTGCTGAATTGCGCCCGATATTCCACAGGCTATATACAATTTAGGTTGAACAGTAACACCGGTTTGTCCAATCTGGCGTTCATGATCGGCCAGTCCGGCATCCACAGCAGCACGGGAAGCACCTACCTCAGCTCCAATGGTCTCGGCTAATTCATAAAGCAACTTAAAATTTTCGGGCGTACCCACTCCATAGCCACCCGAAACAATGATTTGAGCACCCTTCAGATTCACCTTTCGTTGTTCGATATGACGATCAATGATCTGGACAACAAAGTCGACATCGGATAAATACTTTTGTACCTCCACATGATTTATTTTTCCAGAGAATGGCGATGGAAGAGGTTCCTTCTTCATGACTCCATCACGAACAGTGGCCATTTGAGGCCGTGTATCAGGGTTAACAATTGTTGCAATAATATTACCCCCAAAAGCCGGCCGAATCTGGTAGAGAAGATTCTGATATACCTTATTGCTTTTTAGTTCAGTATGGTTGCCTATTTCAAGGCTCGTACAATCCGCAGTAAGTCCGCATCTCAATGCAGAGGCCACGCGTGGTGCAAGGTCGCGGCCAATGGAGGTAGCACCAAATAACGCAATCTGTGGCTGTTCTTCTTTGAAAATTCCAGTTACAATAGAAGCATGCGGAAGGGTCAAATATGGAAATAGCCTTTTATCGTCGGCTAAATGAAGGATATTGACTCCATAAGTAAAAACCTCATCTGCAATATTTTCGAGTCGATATCCTATAGCCAGGGCTTCCAATTCGACATTCAGTTTGTTGGCCAGCCTACGGCCTTTCGATAACAGTTCGAGGCTCACTTCGGCTATATGGCCTTCTTCGTTGATTTCGCAATATACAAATACGTTATTCACAAGACTTTCTTTTAAATTGTAAGGCAAACATTATCCAATAATATGGTTCTGAATCAGCTGTCGTACTAACCATTCTATATCCTGATCGCTGTTGTTCAGAATTTTTGATTCTTTATGCTGAAATACGACATTTTCGATTTTCTTTACTTTGGTAGGTGAACCTGCCAGTCCTATTTTTTCTTCATCGGCTTCAAGAGCATCGCCCGACAATTCTTCGATATCGAGATAAGGCTTTTCGAAGCGCAATTGGGTATAGTCGCGGGTTTCTTCCTGAAGTTCGGTATATGTACGAGCATGTTTGAACTTCATCAGCAATTTGGCATTCCGTGGTCGGCAGGCAGGTGCTGAGCCATGTACCGTAATGCAAACCGGCAAAGGCGACTTTACTGTTTCGACTCCCTGCTCTAATCTGCGTTTTACGACAACTTGCTGTAAATCGATAGAAATCAGTTCTTCAACATAAGTAATTTGAGGTATGCCAAGTTTTTCGGCGGTTTGAGGACCCACTTGTGCGGTATCCCCATCGATGGCCTGCCGGCCCGTAATGAGAAGATGAAAAGGTTCGAGTTTTCTGATGGCAAGCGAAAGTGTATAGGAAGTAGCCAGAGTATCGCTGCCGGCAAATTTGCGATCGGTTACCAGATATCCTCGGTCGGCACCGCGGTAAAGCGCTTCACGAATAATTTCGGCCGCTCGAGATGGACCCATGGTTACGATAATCACTTCGGCATCCACCATCTGATCTTTGATCTTAAGGGCCATTTCGAGTGCATTCAAATCATCGGGATTGAAAATAGCTGGAAGTGCCGCCCTGTTGACGGTTCCATCAGCTTTCATAGCATCTTTGCCTACATTACGGGTATCGGGTACCTGTTTGGCAAGAACGATAATTCTAAACGACATAATATCTGACAATTAGGTTTTCTTTCCTCAAGTTATAAAAACTTCACAAAAGGAAGCCGCAAAATTACAAAAAAACCTCAGGGCAAAAATTCTGGCATTTTTCATCAGATAAGAATAGAAAATAGGGTTATTTTTCAGAATGGATGATTCTTTGTGAAAAAATTATAATTTTGCAACGATTTTCAGCCGATGTAGCTCAGTTGGTAGAGCAGCTGATTTGTAATCAGCCGGTCGGCGGTTCGAGTCCGTCCATCGGCTCATTTATTGGTGATTTGAGAAGTACATCCATCGTTTTGTCATTCTTTTTGCCAGAATAATGGATTTTTTAATACATGCTATAGGCGATAATCTCATCAAGAAGGGGAAAAATATCAGATCATTGTCAGAACAGGTTAAATTCTCCCGTATAACCTTGTAATAAGCCTGAAGGCAAAATTTGATGACTATTTGGCTCAAACCATCCGAAGGGATTAGCTCGCCTATTACAAATATTTATAATAAAATCATTCGAATAAATTCCTCACATAAATCTCGCAAGTATAGCTTTTGTCGTTTCAATCATTTCCGATAATTTCTCAGAGGTATTGGCTTCAGCAATAAAACGCAAATAAGGTTCTGTATTAGAGGGTCTTACATTGAACCATTCACCTGAGAATTCAACCCGATACCCATCGAAATCATAAACTCGGAGAGGATCTTCTTTCGAAAGAAATACACGAAGAAGCTCGTTCATGGCTTCAGTTTTATTTCGAACAAGAAAATTCAATTCTCCTGAATTATGATAATGTTGAATGGACTGAATGAGTCGAGAAGGACGAACACCCCGGGTTTTGAATCTGGAAAGAACGGTCAATAATCGTAATGCGCTCATCAAGCCAGAATCGGAAAAATAAAAATCTTTGAAATAATAATGGCCAGCCAGTTCACCTCCAAACAAACCATCTATCTCTCTTAACTTTGGAGCAGCAAAGGCCCTGCCAACCTTCCAGATATGAACCTGCCCTCCTAACTTTTCGATATATTCCGATACAGATTTCGAAGTTCGAATATCATGCAGAACCCTGGCATACAATCGATCGTTTCTTAGATAATAATGCGCTAACACGGCAATCATTAGATCAGGCGAAATAAATTGCGCATTTTCATCTATAAACATCACACGGTCGGCGTCTCCATCGAAAATAACTCCCAAATCGCATTCCCTTTCGAGCACTTTTGCCTTCAAAGGTTCCAAATTTTTTCCCTCCAGAGGATTGGGAAGATGATTGGGAAAACGTCCGTCGATATCTTCGAACAAGTAAAACGATTCATTTCCGAACAATCCTCTGGCAAACAAACCCGCCATGCCATTCCCGCAATCTATAGCCATCTTTAGATTTCCAAAGTCATATTGCCCTGAATGAATCAGAAAATCAAGATATTCTGTCTTCTTGTCGAATTCGATGATTTTCCCATTTATAACAGCATTATGCACAACGGGCGATTGTATCAAGTGTTCAAGTTTGTTCAATCCAGAATCATATCCTACAGGCAAAGCATTTTCTCTACTGATCTTCATCCCATTATACTGAGGGGGGTTATGCGAAGCCGTTATCATGATGGAAGCCCCAAAACCGAAACGAGCTGTTGCCCAATAAACCATAGGAGTTGTGCTCATCCCCATATCATAAACATCGGCACCCGCTCGTATGACTCCATCACACAATGCCTTGTGAATAGCCGGAGATGATTCTCTGGCATCACTTCCAATCAATATTTTGTGGGTTCGAAGCAAACCAGGCAAATAATAACCTATGCGGAAAACATCTTCCTCATCGAAATCTTCGTTGAATATGCCTCTGATATCATAAGCCTTGAAAGCCGACATAATCAAATCATTCATTTGTGGTTGATACAAAAGTAATTATTTACACCAACTTCATTCTCTCGGTTCAATGATGCCTTCTCATTTTTCAGTTTGAGGTATTTCTGGAATCAACAGGTTGGATACACTAAGGCAAATGGGGCTTTCCATCATCGAGGCTGTATATCCTAACAAAGAGATTGATAGTGTTTTCTTAATTTTGCGGCCGTAATGAGTCATAACATCCTTCAAATGACAAAAGAGATTCCTTCGAGATACAATCCTGAAACTACCGAAGATAAATGGTATTCTTTCTGGGAAAGTCATGGTTTTTTCCATTCGGTGCCCGACGAGCGTGAACCTTATTGTATTGTCATACCTCCTCCGAATGTTACCGGAGTATTGCACATGGGGCACATGCTCAACAATACAATTCAGGATGTACTAATACGCAGGGCTCGCATGCAGGGGAAAAATACACTCTGGGTGCCTGGTACCGACCATGCATCAATAGCTACCGAAGCCAAAGTGGTAGCTAACCTGCGAGAAAAAGGAATCGAAAAATCTTCACTTTCCCGTGAGGAGTTTCTTAAATATGCTTGGGAATGGAAAGAAAAACATGGAGGTATCATTCTGCAGCAGCTTCGTAAATTAGGAGCTTCGTGCGACTGGTCGAGAACGAAATTTACCATGGATCCCGATATGTACGAGTCGGTAATCGAGGTTTTCGTCGATTTATACCATAAAGGACTCATCTACAAAGGCGTAAGGATGATTAACTGGGATCCACAAGCATTAACGGCCTTGTCCGACGAAGAAGTCATTTACAAGGAAGTGCAATCCAAACTCTATTATGTGAGATATAAAATTTACGATAGTGAAGACGAATGGATCATCATTGCCACGACCCGACCCGAGACCATTTTGGGCGATACAGCAGTCTGCATTCATCCCGATGATGAAAGATACAAACATCTTCACGGCCGAAAAGCAGTTATACCGCTCATCAACAGAATAGTACCCATTATCACCGATGAATACATCGACAGAGAATTTGGTACGGGTTGTCTGAAGGTTACTCCTGCTCACGACATCAACGACTATAATTTAGGTATGAAACATAAGCTCGATGCCATTGATATCTTCAATGACGATGGAACTTTGAACGAAAAGGCCATTCTTTATGTGGGTGAAGACCGTTTGAAGGTTCGTAATAAAATTACTGAAGACTTACGCCAAAAAGGATTTCTTGTGAAAGAAGAACCTTATTTGAACCGAGTCGGATTCAGCGAAAGAACAGATGCAATGATCGAGCCACGACTTTCGCAGCAGTGGTTCCTCGATATGAAACCCCTCGCCCAACCAGCCCTTGATGTGGTGATGAACGATACCATTCATTTCTATCCTCAGAAGTTCAAAAACACTTATAAATACTGGATGGAAAATGTAAAAGACTGGTGCATCTCGAGGCAGTTGTGGTGGGGCCATCGTATTCCTGCCTATTATTTACCCAATCGAGAAGTTATTGTTGCCAAAACACAAAAAGAAGCCTATCAAATTGCCCTGAAACAATATCCTGATCTCGATGAATTGAAACCAGAAGATCTGAAACAGGATGAGGACGTACTCGACACTTGGTTTTCGTCGTGGCTTTGGCCTATCTCGGTATTCGATGGCATACGCCATCCTCATAATCCCGACATCGAATATTATTATCCGACCAACGATTTGGTTACGGCTCCGGAGATTCTATTTTTCTGGGTAGCACGTATGATTATGGCTGGATTGGAATATAGAGGCGAAATTCCCTTTCGTAACGTCTATTTTACAGGCATTGTTCGCGACAAATTAGGTAGAAAAATGTCGAAACAACTGGGCAATTCGCCTGATCCTATCGCACTAATGAAAAAATACAGTGCCGATGGCGTTAGGGTAGGAATGTTGCTTACTTCACCCGCAGGCAATGATCTGCCTTTCGATGAAGCACTATGTGAACAAGGCCGAAATTTCGCTAATAAAATCTGGAATGCTTTACGCTTGTTGAAAGGTTGGGAAATAGATGAAAAAATTCCACAGCCCAACTATTCGGCCGCTGCGTGCCGATGGTTCGAGAATAGGTTCAACAAATCATTACTCATTATCGAAGACCACTTCGGAAAATACCGCATTTCAGACGCTCTCATGGAAGCTTATCGCCTGATATGGGACGATTTTTGTTCATGGTTGCTCGAAATAGTCAAACCTCCCTATCAACATCCAATGGATAAAATTACCTATCAGCTTGTGAATGGCTTTTTCGACAACTTACTACGGATTCTACATCCATTTATGCCCTTCATTACCGAAGAAATATGGCACCATCTCCAAACCCGTTCTAAAAACGATACTATTATGCTTGCTCCATGGCCAGATACTCATGAAGTAGATGAAACTTTGCTGAATGATTTCGATTTTGCTCGTGAAGTTATCGTCAATATCCGTAATCTGCGTCAAAATCAGAATATTCCTCCAAAAAAGATGATCGAACTGTATTACATCGATTCAAGCCAATCTAATCTGAAACCCGACTTTAAATCCATCATTACCAAACTTTCCAATCTATCGAAAATTGCACCTCTTTCGGCTAATATGGAGAATGCGCTCACATTTATTGTAAAATCAACAGAATTTTATGTTCCTGCTCCTCAAAATTTCGATCTGGGAAACGAAAGAAAAAAATTAATGGAAAAACTCGAGTATACCAAAAGATTTCTTTCATCAGTGAATTCAAAATTAAATAATGAAGGTTTCAGGAAACACGCTTCACAAAAAGTGATCGAAAACGAGCTAAAAAAGAAGGCTGATGCGGAAGAACGAATTCGACTATTGAGAGAAAAACTCGATCAGTTGAACAGACATTCCAAATAAAGAAAATACAATGAATATCTTGGAAGAATCTTACGCTATACAAAAGCCGTTAAAAAAATGGATTGTAAGAAGAAACATTTTTTTAGAAAAATAGAATCGTTTATTTCAGAAGGGGCATGATTCGAAACCTTACGCATTCTCGGTTTACAGCAATCAAAAACTTTCGCAAGGCAATTTTCCTTTCGATTTCAGACATTTTCCCTTTCTCAAGGGAATTCTCAAGGATAGATAAATATCGGCATTGTTGAAGTCGCCCGTTCGCAGAAACATACCCAGATTATCTGTACCAAGGGTAAAGGAATATATCCGGAACCAAAAGCCCAACCGTGGAATTCGATAACGATAGAGACTCAGAGGAATTCCAATTTCAAATGCCGGAGTTTCATATCTTGGCATAACATAAATGACATTTGCACGTTTAACGGCCTCTTCACCCAATATAGGGAAAGCTTGAATCGCCATGGCATGAACATAATATTTCTCATTCAAATGATAATCGAACTGAATACTAAAGGCTGTTGGCAAGCCCACAGTAAATGAAGTATCGTTCAACGAAGCAGTTGGATTTCCATAGAAGCGGTTGCTTATGTCATTTACCGCTTCATCAACCGTAGTATAAGTGAAGTCCCGGGCATGTTCCCAAAAGTGGCTTACTCCATCGAATACATGTTTCTGGGCATTTCGTGAAAAGCGAATACTCCCAATATCAAGCAATGACAAGCCCAATCTGAAAACATAAGGCTCGAAACGTGCCTCACAAAGCCTGCCCGGGAAAAGTCTCCTCAATTCCCTATTTGTTTTGATAAAAGTTATTCCAAGGTCGAAGCTGAATCCATGACCAAGAGTATAACCTTCCGGACCAGGGAAATCATTATTGCTATAGTCAATAGCCAGTGAAAAACCAGCTTTGGCGTCAAGGTTGCGAATATCCATGGTAGAATCGTTCAATACCACATAGCGGACATTGTCAATTCTTGCAAAATAACCTGAATGACCCCATAGATATTTCAATGTGATGCCGGCCGCCCATAAATCAAACCTTTCCCTTTTTAAGGTGCGGCCAATATTCACCCCAAGTTCTGTCCACACAAGCCCGGCGGTATAAATATTGTAATCGTTGTATTCAATATTATGTTGAGCCTTATGTTCAAGTCCATAATATCCAAAATTAGCGATGTCGTACGGAATGCAGTCGCCCGAAGCAGCTTCGCGTGATTGGAGAAGTAAACCTACACTCAATCCCCTGGTAATATCTACAACCATTGCTGAGGGGAGCAAGACACGATTCTGAGTAAAAAAATTGCGCATAAATGTTCCTCCCTTTGTAAGAAAAGAACGGTTGTATTTACCATACGTCGGAAAAACATAATCCCTGCGTAATAGATCGGTTACGTTAAAATCGGAGCGAGGTATGTAAAAGCCATTGTTGCAAGCAAAAACCTCCAGTCCTATAATATTAAAATCGAGCCAGTAAGCCGAGTAAATAGCTGCCGAAGGATTCGACTGCAAGGCATGGATTCCTGTATAATTTCCAACCGAAAGTCCTGGCGTTTCCTGAGCATTCACTTCGATGATATCCAATAAACAAATGAATATCGATAATATACTGAATAAGAGATATATATTCCTATTCACAAGCATTTTGCAGTCTTTTACTTCATTTTTTAATAGACAAAGCCAAAAAGCTCAGGTTGTTTGGATTCCCCAAGATTATAACGTGTTTTCATCAGGAATGTTTTTTACGCAAACAACATACGTTCTGTAATAAAAGTAATAGAATAATATCCAATGCATTAAGAAAACCATTATTATGAAAATGTGGATAAAAATTGGAAAAAATCAGGCAGCAATAATGAAAAGAAAAATAATAGTTTGCTTATCTTTGCAAATTGTTCTAATTAGAAATGGACAAACCACGAACGAAAGATGAAAAACCTTAAGTACGGGTTGGCCTTTTTCTTTATTCTGTTTATTTACGGAAAATCAGGAGGAAACAGGGCATCTGATGTTTCCAGCCGGGGTGATTTACCTTCCGAACCCCCATTTATCGTTTCCAAGGCCGATACCATATCAAAAACCATTGACGGAATTATACACAAAGCTCATTTCAACGGTAGTATTCTGGTGGGATATAAAGATTATGTGCTTTACGAAAATGCCATTGGATTGATTAATTTGAGAACCAATGACAGTTTATCAGCCGAGACGCCCTTTCAACTGGCTTCCGTGAGTAAATCATTTACTGCTTTGGCCGTTTTAATGCTGGTTCAGGATAGTCTTCTCGATCTCGAGGATAAGGTAAAAAACCATATACCCGAATTTCCCTATCCAACGGTTACGGTGAAGCATTTACTCAACCATACCTCGGGTATTCCCAATTATTTCAATCTTGCTACACGATACTGGCCAAAAAATAAACCAATGAACAACGAAGATATGCTCAAACTTTTGGTAAAGCATAAACTTCGCTTGCAATTTACCCCCGGCACCAAATTCAGTTATTCCAATACAGGTTATGCCGTTTTGGCTTTATTGGTCGAAAGGGTTAGCAAAACTTCTTTCAATGAATTTCTGAAGAATAGAATATTTATCCCTTTAGGCATGTATCATACTTTCACCTACGATCGCCAAACAATGGATACAATTGCTACAGCATTGGGACATCGTTCGTCTCATCCCAATACTTCTCTCTTCGAATATGATCCTATTGATGAAGTTTTAGGCGACAAAAGTATTTTCTCTACACCGGCCGATCTATTTCAGTATAACCAGGCATGGACAACTGATATTCTCATTAAAGAAAATCTCAGAAAAGAAGCCTTTACACGTGCTACCCTCAAAAATCATAGTACGGTGGATTATGGCTTTGGATGGAGATTCAAAAAAATCGAGGGAAAAGACATCATCTATCATAACGGGCTATGGCATGGGTTTACTGCAACCTATACCCGGATACCCGACAATGAGCTTACTATCATCATCCTTAATAATACTAATTCGCATGTATCGACTATTGCGCAGCAAATATGGAAGGAAATTGCTCCAATACTCGAACTCGAACAATCTCAGCAAAGCACGGCTATCAATTAAGTATTGCGTCGTCTACGATCTAATGAGCTCTTCACTTCCCTGGAATCTTCGGAAAATTTCATACCCCTTTCTGGATATCAATCGCAACTTGCCTTCTATTTTGCATCCCATCGAACCTGCATTCAAACCGAATCACACGGAATACAAAATATGATTCCGAACCCAATCGATTTTGCCGAAATAGCCGGCAATCGTATTCATCATCAGGTATGTGAAGCCCCTCGCTATCTCAGATGTAGATTGATCTTGCTGCATGCAACTGCTAAAGCAGCAGATAAGGCTTCAAAATGGATAATCTCCTGAAAGAAATCACTAATGAAAACCCCAAGGTTATTCTCTCACAAATAATAACTTCGTTTGTTATCCCAGTCCGATTATGTTGATCGTAAAAGCAATCGTTTTACCAATGCAGGAGTAGTCAAACAATCTAAAACACAATTAAATATAAATAGATAAACATGGTGAAGTCGGATTTTTGAGCAGAAGACAACTTGTAATATCCCCGAAGGTTACTACTAAAGCTCGAGTAATGTTAGTTCACAAAAAGATATTACAAATGCTTATCACAAGTCACAAGATTTCGTTTCAAGGCATGTTTATCGGCCACCTGTAAAAAACCAAATGGACTGGATGTATTGCCCCAGGTTTCAGGGCTACTATCTTTATCCTTCGATTCCCAGGATAAAGAATCAGAAGGAACCGACATGAAGACAAATTCATCGATAATATAAAGCCAATTGTACTTCGTTCTCTGAACAAGAATTTTTGAAGAAAACGATTTGCCTTATGTCATGAATCAGCAATAGTGTAGTAAAATTATTACTTTCTCTATTAAACCAATTAATTCTTTTTCCCTCAAATAGAGGAAATTAAAATATTGAAATTTATGTCATTCAACAAAGTATTATTAATCAGCTTTTCATTCATTTTTATTTTTACGATCGAAAATTCTTTTGCACAAAACACAGGGCAAGGAGGGCAAAGTAATCCAAGTAATACGAAAGGGAATCTTCCCAGTCAGAAGACAGGGGTCATTAAAGGACGTATCATAGATCAAAGCTCGAAGATGCCACTCGAATATGCTAACATTGCCATATTTCGCAAACGCGATTCAGCGCTTATCAATGGAACCATTACTAACGAAAAGGGCGATTTTATCATCGAAAAACTCCCATTCGGCCGTTTCTTCGTCAAACTTTCATTCATAGGATATGCTACTCGTAGCATTGATTCTGTATTTATTACTCCAAAGCAACCCGAAGTCAATTTAGGAACTATAAGAATCAAGCTGGTCGAAAATAAGCTTCAAGGGGTTGAGATCACAGAAAAAAGAGCACCCGTAGAATACAACCTCGATAAAAAGGTTTACAATGTCGATCAGAACATTGTAAGTATGGGAGGAACAGCCATAGATATCATGCAGACTATTCCTGCGGTGCAGGTCGATCTCGACGGAAATGTAAGCCTGAGGGGGTCGAGTAACGTCAATATCTTAATCGACGGCAGACCGAGCAACTTGGTCAGCCTCGACCAATTACCCTCAAGTATGGTCGAACGGGTCGAAGTTGTTACCAACCCTTCGGCTCGTTATGACCCCGATGGAACTACTGGCATCATCAATATCATTCTGAAAAAGAACCGCGCTGAGGGAATTAACGGTATGGTAAGCGTAAATGCAGGAACAAAGGATAAATACAATGCCTCCATTAATCTCAACTACCGTGAGAAGAAATTCAACTTCTTTACTAGTTATAATTTCAGGCAATTTTCCGACGAAGGAACCAGTTTTTCACATCGAGAAACCATTATCAACGACACACTTTCCTATTTAGACCAGAATGGAGATTCACGACGCAAAGGAAATTTCCACAATTTTACTTTGGGGGCTGATTATTTTATCGATAACTACAATACTTTATCACTAAGTGGTATGTATAATATAAGAGGAAACGATGGAAGGGAAAATATGGATAACTTAAGCACCAACTTTAAATTTGATACCCTAAGCCTCTTTAACCGCACCTCCATCAATTCCAACGACAATTCAGGCTACCAGGGAATCCTCAATTACAAGCGAACATTCGACGACAAGACAAAGGAACTCACAGCCGATGTATATTATTCCTATTCCGACGGAAATTCCGATAATCTAATCACACAAAAATATACTCAGCTTCCAAACGGATTGCTAGGCGAATTGATTCAGCAAAAAACCATTTCGGATAAGAGCCGGAATATGCTTACGGCACAAACTGATTATGTAACCAGTTTATGGGCTGGGCGCTTGGAAACAGGATACAAATACCGTTATTCGAACGAAGATTCCGATTATGGTTTTTATAATTATGATTCGGCTGATGGGTGGACAAGCGATTTTAACCGAAGTAATCGTTTCAAATATTCCGAATCTATTCACGCAGCCTATCTTATCTATACCCGCGATATTACCGATAAACTTTTCATCCAGGGAGGACTTAGAGCCGAAGCCGCTCAGACTACAAGCGATCAGGTAACTCAAGACTCGATATTCAAGAATGATTATTTCAGCCTCTTCCCTACCTTGCATGTCCGTTATAATTTTAATAACAAGAATCAAATTCAACTCAGCTACTCACGTCGTGTAAACAGACCATGGAGCCGTTTCCTCAATCCCTTTATCGACTATTCCGACCCCTTGAACCTTTCAGCGGGTAATCCTGCACTGAAACCAGAATACAGCAACAGTCTGGAACTTGGATATACCTTACAGTTCGGGAAAACCACACTCACTCCTTCGGTTTTCTACACCAATACCAGCGGAGTCATTTCACGTATCATGTCGGTCGACAACAATGGAGTCTCTTTTACTACCTTTAAAAACCAGGATAAATCCTCTGCAGCTGGACTTGAAGTCATTCTTGCCCAGCAATTTGCAAAATGGTGGAGATTGAATACCAACTTCAGTTATTATCATGCCGAAGTAGATGGCCCGGATATAACCCAGCAAACAGCTTCGAGTAATTCATGGACATTCAGGCTTAATTCGTTGATGAGTGTTCCGCGACTGGCCGATATTCAAATCAACTTCAATTATAATTCTCCTATGGTTTTCAATCCTTCCATTGGCAGGCACGGCGGTGGTGGCACTCAAGGAAAAATGGAAGAAAACTACTGGGCTGATTTAGGAATAAAAAAGAACTTCTTAGATGGAAATGCAAGCATTTCGCTCCGATTGAGCGACATATTCAAAACCATGAAATTCAATATGACTACTTACGGCAGCAACTTTACCTCCAAAAGTGAACGTACACGCGATAGTCGAACCTTGTTCGTGGGTCTTTCGTACAAGTTCAACGATTACAAACGCCGCCAGCAAAAATTGCAAGATATGATAGAAGAACTGGATGAATTCTAACAGCTACTGTTCTTTCTTGGGCCGAAAAGGGTAAATTTGCACCCTTTATAAATAATTATGGATTATCGCAAAATAATCGAACAACCCATTTTTCAGCTCATACAAAAAGTTGCGAGTAATCAGAATATCGAGGTTTATATTGTGGGGGGATTTGTTCGCGACTTAATACTGGGATATGAGTCGAAGGACATAGATATTCTTGTGGTAGGCAATGGAATCGAGTTTGCTCGTTCAGTGGCAGATGCCATGCAGCCATCTCCAAAAGTCTCGGTTTATAAAACTTTTGGAACCGCAAGTTTAAAATATAACGATAACTGGAAATTAGAATTTGTAGGAGCCAGAAAAGAATCCTATCATAAAGATTCACGTAAACCCGACGTAGAGCCCGGTACACTGGAGGACGATTTAAAACGTCGTGATTTTACCATCAATGCTATGGCAATAAGTCTGAATGTCAATGACTTTGGAACTTTGATCGATCCCTTTCATGGAGAAAACGACTTGAAAAATAAAATTATATGCACACCCCTCGATCCTTTGGCTACTTTTTCGGATGATCCACTCAGGATGATGCGTGCCATTCGATTTGCTACACATCTGAATTTTACCATTCACTTCAAAGTCTTCGCTTCCATCAAAGAAAATGCTCCTCGAATCCAGATAGTTTCCATCGAACGCACTATAGATGAATTCAATAAAATACTAATGTGCGAGAAGCCTTCCAATGGTTTGAATCTGTTACACAGGTCAGGATTGCTTGGTCAATTTTTCCCCGAATTCGTAGCCCTCGAAGGCATAGAATACATCGACGGAAAGGGGCATAAAGATAACTTCAAACATACATTGGAAGTCCTCGATAAACTTTCCCAAAAATCAGATAACCTGTGGCTGCGATGGGCTGCTTTGCTTCACGACATCGGTAAACCCGCTACTCGACGTTTCGACGAAGAAACCGGCTGGACCTTTCATGGACACGAAACCAAAGGAGCCAAAATGGTGGTTCAGCTCTTCAGAAAATTCAAACTCCCTATGAACGAAAAAATGGAATATGTTTCGAAACTGGTGATGCTTCATCTGCGCCCCATCGCTCTCGTTGACAAGGGAGTAACCGATTCGGCCATACGCCGCCTGATTTTCGAAGCCGGAGACCTGATCGACGATCTGATGACACTTTGCGAAGCCGATGTTACTTCTAAAAATCCGGAAAAAGTAAAAAAATATCTCGAAAATTTTCGACAGGTACGCAAAAGAATAAATGAAGTGGAAGAAAGAGACCGAATAAGAAATTTTCAACCTCCTATCACTGGTGATATCATTATGGAAGCCTTCGGAATACCTCCCTCCCATCCTGTGGGTGTTATAAAAAACGCCATCAAGGAAGCTATCCTCGAAGGAACGATTCATAACGATTATGAAGAAGCCTTCGATTATATGGTGAAAGAAGGCAATAATTTAGGTCTGGTTACTTCGGGCAATATAGAAGAAATAAGAAAAAGATACATAACTCAACAAAAATTGGAAGATACCTCCAATTAAATTTGACAAAGGATATAAAAAAAAGCCCTGTTAAGTAATTAACAGGGTTTTGATGATTCGACTTTTGATTCGAACTTTAAACAACATGAACGATTTCGACAATTTCCATGCCTTTTTTAATTGCTTCAAGGTTAAGGGGAATCAGTTTATGATGACGGGCTGGGAGAGATTCAGTAAGGCCTTTTTCTATATTTTCGAGCTTGACGATGGGTTTAAGCTTCAGATAGGCTCCCAGCACGATCATGTTAAAAACTTTTGTGGCACCCATTTTTGCTGCCTCCGTAGTTGCTTCGACTTTGTAGATATTGATATCTTTTCGTTGAGGGTGGCGAGAAATGCCATTAGGGTCGTAGAGCAAAAGGCCGCCGGGTTTAACACTGTTTTCGAATTTATCGAGCGATTGTTGATTCAGAATGATGGCAGTATCGAATTGACTAATTACAGGACTGCTAATTCTCTCATCGCTCAGAATAACCGTAACATTAGCTGTTCCACCCCGCATTTCAGGGCCATAAGAAGGCATCCAGCTAACTTCCTGGCCTTGCATAAGTCCCGAATAAGCCAGAATCTTGCCCATCGAAAGGACTCCCTGCCCCCCAAATCCGGCTATGATAATTTCTTCAGTCATAAGTAATTAAAGGTATTAGATTATTATTCTGATTTTTTAACCAATTCGCCGTTTACTTTTAAATCGCCAAGTGGATAAAACGGCAACATATTTTCCTCGAGCCATTTGATGGCCTGCACAGGGGTTAATTTCCAGCCCGAATTGCAATTGGATACAATTTCGATGAAGCTAACTCCCCGATCGAGCTTCTGATTTTCGAAAGCCATTCGGATGGCCTTTTTGGCTCTTCTGACCAGAGCTGGAGAATGCACAGCCTGGCGAGTAACATAGTACGTTCCAGGAAGCATGGCTAATAATTCGGTAATTTTTAGCGGATTTCCCATTATTTTTACATCGCGGCCATAAGGACAAGTACTGGTTGGCATATCGGGAAGTGTAGTAGGAGCCATCTGCCCGCCCGTCATACCATAAATGGCATTATTGATAAAAATGATGGTAATATTTTCGCCACGGTTGCATGCATGAATGGTTTCACCAGTACCAATAGCCGCAAGATCGCCATCGCCCTGATAAGTAAATACAAATTTTTCGGGAAATACACGTTTGATGGCTGTGGCAAGTGCTGGCGCCCTACCATGCGCTGCTTCCTGCATATCGATATCGAAATAATTGTAAGCCATTACGGAACACCCCACAGGTGCCACGCCGATGACTTCGCTTTGTATTCCCATTTCTTCGATCACTTCGGCTATCAATCTGTGCGTAGTTCCATGACCACATCCCGGACAGTAATGAAGGACATTATCCGTAAGCACACTGGTTTTTTTATAAACTAAATTTTCCGGGGTACGAATTTCGGGTATATCAAAATTTTGTGTCATTTTTTTAACCTCCAATAATTTGTTTTTCCATTGCATATAATACATCGACCGGAGAGGGAATCATTCCGCCAAAACGGCCATAATGTTCAACCTTTATTCTGTCGTGCGATCCCAGACGAACATCTTCGATCATCTGGCCGGCATTGAGCTCGACAACCAGAATTCCTTTCACCTGTTTCGAAAGTTGTTCTATTATTGAATAGGGGAAAGGATAAAGAGTAATGGGTCGCATAAGTCCAATTTTGATTCCTTTCGAACGGCCCAAATCCATAGCTTTCTGGCAAATACGAGCCGACGAACCAAAGGCAACCAGTAGATATTCGGCGTCATCGCAATGCAGCGTTTCATACCTGACCTCTGTTGTTTCAATTTTGCGGTATTTTTCTTGCAGCTTTAGATTGTGTTTTTCCTGCCTGCCAGGGTCTAATTCGAGAGAAGTGATGATGCGGCGTTCCTTGCCGGGTTTCTTCCCGGTGGTAGCCCATGGATAAAGTTCGTCGATCTGCTGGTTGGTGAGCCTTCCCTGCTGTTCGCTCAGCTCCACTTTTTCCATCATCTGCCCAATAACTCCGTCTGAGAGCATCATCACAGGATTTCGGTATTTGAAAGCCAGTTCAAAACCTAAGCTAACAAAATCGAACATTTCCTGAACCGATGAAGGAGCAAGGACTATAAGCCTGTAATCGCCATGTCCGCCTCCTTTGGTAGCTTGAAAATAATCACTTTGCGAGGGCTGTATGGTTCCCAAGCCAGGACCACCTCTTACTACATTCATGATGAGGCAAGGCAATTCAGACCCCGCAATATAGGATATACCTTCCTGCATAAGACTGATACCAGGGCTCGAGGAAGAGGTTAAAGCACGCTTGCCGCAGGCAGCAGCTCCATAAACCATGTTAATCGCCCCAAGCTCACTTTCCGATTGAAGAACAATCATACCCGTGCGCTCATAAGGTTTTTCCGCCATTAAATACTCCATAACTTCGCTCTGCGGTGTAATTGGATAACCAAAATAGGCATCCGCTCCCGCTCTGATGGCAGCCTCAGCAAATGCTTCGTTGCCTTTCATTAACCTTAATTCTTTCATGCCTTTTCTTTTAAAAGTTGTTAAACCTTAGCTCTATAAACGGTGATTACACCATCAGGACACACAACTGCACAATTTGAACAACCATTGCAATTCCCGTTTACCTTGATTGCATAATGATAGCCTTTGCTATTCACCTCGGCCGATATTGCCAGCACATTTAAAGGGCAGGCAACATTACAAAGTTCACAGCCTTTACATTGTTCAATATCAATGACTACATCTCCTTGTACTTTTGCCATATAATTAATTTTTAGTTTAAAATAATAATCGCCATTTGAATTGACGAAATTACATATTATAATTGAGATACCGAAAACGTTTGCAAGAACTTCGCCTCGACTTTCTACTAATTTAAAATAATTCTAAATGAAAAATACTCATTCAAAAAATTCATTTATAGTTTATTGTAACGATACAAGTGAGCAATATAAATATTTTATTTTCTTTCTCATCCATCATTCCTAAATAATAAGGCCAATAGAAAAACAAAACGCAAATTCCGTTCAAAAAAATCAATGAAATTTAGCCAGCAAATAAACCATAAAAATGGACATCCTTACGATTGGCCCACCAAAGCCCTAAAATCGCTTCCGGTTGGATTCTGGAATACCTTCAATTCGAAATAGGGTAAAACGGCAATCAAATGATCGAAAATATCGGCCTGAATCTTTTCATAAGTTTCCCAACGGGTAGTTTTGGCAAAACAATAAACCTGCAAGGGGATCCCTTTTTCAGTAGGAGCCAGATGTCTTACCATAACTGTCATTCCCTGATGTACATCGGGATTGCTTTTCAGATATTCACGGATGTAAGCTCTGAAAATTCCAAGATTGGTCTGCCGGCGGCCATTAACTACCACAGAACCATCAACACCAAATTGCTGGTTAAATAGTCTAAGTTCTTCTTCCTTCTTCAACACATAATCCCTTATTAGTTTGATTTGCGCAAATTGTTCTAACATTTCGGGAGTACAAAATTTTACACTTCCCATATCAATTTGAAGAGAACGAGCAATACGCCTTCCCCCGGCTTCTTCCATGCCTCTCCAGTTGCGGAATGAGTCAGAAACCAATGTATATGCAGGTACAAACGAAATCGTCTTGTCAAAATTCTCTACTTTTACTGTCGTTAGCGTAATTTCCAAAACAGTTCCATCCACATCATACTTTTGCATGGTTATCCAATCGCCAATCATGACCATATTGTTGGCCGATAGCTGAATTCCAGCAACGAAACCAAGTATGCTATCCCTAAAAATCAATAACAAAATAGCCGAAATGGCACCCAGCCCGCCAAGAATTGCCAGAGGATTTCGCTTGAGCAGAATGGCGATAACCACCACTGCACCTATAAAATAAATGATGATTTTCAGAATCTGGATAAACCCCTTGATGGGTTTGTTTTTCGATATCGGTGTAGTTAAATATAAATCGTGGACAGCATTTAAAAAAGCATCTATAGTGATAAGAAAGACAAAAACAATGTAAAGAGATACAAGAGTATCAAGAAAGGCAATAAGACCCGTCATTTCACTTATGACGATAGGAAGAAATCCCTTGAAAATAAAGGCCGGTACTAAATAGCAAAGCCTCTGGAAAAATTTACGCTGCAAAAGAAAATCGTCGAACAGGCTTTTCGATCGTCTGGCTATGCGTTTGACTATCCTGTAAACGATGTTGCGTACCAGATAGTAAATAAGAACAGAAAGAACCAAAGACGAAAAAAGCCAAATATAATCAGCAATCTTTTCGGCCCAAAAATCAGAAAAACCTATCGAAATCAGCCAATTTTCAAATTGCAAACCCAATTCTCTTAAATATTTATCCATCGATCTGTGTTTATGGGGTCAATAATTAGCAATAACTCATCATGAAAATCATTCAATAAAACCTGATTAAATAATCTCGAGCTTCCATGAATTTACAAAAATACAAACATCTTTATTCGAACGAATGAACATTGTCGAAATATCGAAACACAGAATTCCGAATCATCGGTCAGAAATTTCCGAATAAGCCTCTCTTATCTACTTCTTTAAACCGTAAAAAAATATTTCCTACTCCATAATTTGGAATAACAGGAGAAATAGGCTCTCCTCGAAACCATCAAAATTCTATTCATTCTCTCGAATTGCCAAGAAAATCTCTTCTCGATTGCATGGCAGTTATTAGATATTTAAATCCACCAACCATCGGCCTTGTTGTCGAATAATGAGTAAATTTTCTTTGGTTTCATCCCAGATTATGTCACATCTTGCGGTATCTCCATTCATTTCAATTTTTTCGATTTTATAGAAAACAGGATGAGATTTGATAGAATCATGCAGTGGTAGTATTGATTCGGCATTAATCAGGTAGCTGAGGGTATTTGGGGTAACATATTTACGAGCATGACGAAAATTACCCGTACTTATATCGTGGAGAAAAATCTCGGCCACTTTCTGAGGATTGTTGGAGCGATAACAACCCGCCATCAAGAGAAAAATAAAAAACCAGCAAAATATTTTATTCATAATGAAATATTTTATAAGGCATTGAATTGTTTATTTTTACACCACACCCCTCTCTCTATCGACCTCAATATCAAAAAAGTTTAATCTTTCAAGTAATAATCGATGGTGCTTACCACACGAATATTCTTAATATAAGGGGTATTGGCATCGCGGTCGCTAATAGTGAATTGACCTTGATTGGCACTCTTAATTTTCCCGAGTTTGCTGTTGGAATCTCTGGCAAACTTTTCAGCTGCCGCACGCGCGTTCTTTGTTGCTTCTTCTATCATCCGAGGTTTGATATCGTTCAGACCGGTAAACAGAAACTGCACATTGTATTGATATTCGTCTCCTCCCACGGCAATTCCTTTCTGGAGCAATTCTCCCTGTTCACTCATCAATCGGCGCACCAGATTTACATTATCCGACATGACTGTTATCACCGAAGTAATATTATAACGGTATGGAGAAGGGACCGCTCGGTAGCGATCGGCTTCCATATCGATGACTTGAGGAGCAGAAATACTTATCTCTTCGTCTTTTATGCCATTTTTCTTCAAAAAAGAAACAATAGCTTCATTTTTGTCTTTTAAATTATCGTACAAAACCAATAAATCATTGCCTACTTCCTTAAAAAGAAGGGGCCAGATTACACGGTTAGCTTGCACTTCCATCTCAGAAAGGCCTTTTACGCTTACCATACGGTCGCGCTCCGAAAAAACCTTTATACCTCCTTTGATCATCGAGCCCAACAAAAGCAGCCCTATAGCCAGAATAATGGATTCAGGAATCTTATTTTCCATGTTTCAATTTATTTAATGAGATGAATCAACAAAAATAAGGGATTTATCAACAAAATCATAAAGTGGAGAGAAAGAAACGATGTCAGCAAATGAAATATTTGTTTCCGATTTTTACTTGAATATTTGGAAATATACCCATACCTTTGCAGTAAAAATATTTCATGCGGGTGAATCATCTGCTTAAAAATTCAAAACTATGAAAAAGCATAATTTTAATGCGGGACCTTCTATATTACCGCGGGTTGCCATCGAAAACACGGCTCAGGCTATACTCGACTTGAACGGGTCTGGTTTGAGTGTTTTGGAAATCTCCCATCGCAGTAAGGACTTTCAGGCTATCATCGATGAGGCTGTGGCTCTGTTTAAAGAACTACTGCACATTCCCGAAGGATATCATGTACTGTTCCTGGGAGGGGGTGCGTCCTTGCAGTTTTGTATGGTTCCATTCAACCTCTTCAACAAGAAAGCAGCCTATCTCGAAACAGGCGTATGGGCCAAAAAAGCCATCAAAGAAGCTAAACTCTTTGGCGAAGTAGTCATACCTGCTTCGTCAAGCGACAAAAATTTCAACTATGTCCCCAAGGGTTTTACCATTCCCACCGATGTAGATTACTTCCACATTACTACCAACAACACGATTTATGGAACCGAACTTCGTGAAGACCTCGACAGCCCCGTTCCTCTGGTTGCCGACATGTCGTCCGACATCATGAGCAGGCCTTTGGACGTTTCAAAATATGCCATCATATATGGAGGTGCACAGAAAAACGTCGGTCCTGCAGGAGTCGCTTTCGTTATAATTCGTGAAGATGTTCTGGGCAAAGTGGAACGCAATATTCCCACCATGCTCGATTATCGTACACACATCAAGGAAGGATCGTTATTCAATACTCCTCCAGTTCTACCTATTTACACCCTTATGCAGACCTTGCGCTGGCTCAAAGGGCTGGGCGGAGTGAGCGAAATGGAAAAAATCAACAAACAAAAGGCTAATCTGCTTTACGACTACATCGACCAGAGCAAGATGTTCGTGGGAACAGCCGAAAAAGACAGCCGTTCGCTCATGAATGTATGCTTTGTAATGAAACCCCAATATACCGACAAGGAGGAAGCCTTCATGGACTTTGCAAAAAACAAGGGAATGGTTGGAATTAAAGGTCACCGTTCAGTAGGCGGTTTTAGAGCCTCCTTATACAATGCTTTGCCCATCGAAAGTGTAAAAGCTCTGATTGCTTGCATGGAAGAATTCGAAAAGGCAAATGCCTGAATGCCCTCTCGAAAAGAATAATTAGAAAACCGTACTCTTTCAGTACGGTTTTTCTGTTTTGTATAAAAATTTTCATTGCTCGGAAAATTTACAGTTTTTTATACTAAATTAGCATTCCTATTTTAAATAGACTCCAAAACATGAAACTTACTAATTTTCTATTGATATTTACAGTGTTTTGGATGACTACCGTGGGTTGTCATTCACAAAATAAGGGAGGAAATATGCAAAGCATCGATCGTAAACCTGCTGTGGCGGGTCAGTTTTATCCGGCCGATAGTGCTTCACTGCAAAAAAGTCTCGAAAACTTGTTTGTACAGGCAAAACCGGGCCCAACTCTCAATCTCAGAGCCATCATAGTGCCTCATGCAGGCTATATTTTCTCGGGAAAAGTAGCTGCATCGGGGTTCAATCAGATCCCAGCCGACATGAAATACGAAAATATTTTTATCATTGGGCCAAGCCACCGCGCAGCCTGGGATGGAGCAAGCGTTTACGACAGGGGCGATTATATTACCCCCTTAGGCAAAGCTACAGTAAACACTCAATTGGCCAGCGAACTCATAAAAAAATATTCTTTCTTTTCTTATCGCCAAGATGCCGATGCCTATGAACACGACATCGAGGTTCAGATTCCTTTCCTGCAAAAACATCTTAAGAATCCATTCAAAATCGTTCCAATCATCATTGGTACGGATTCACCCGAAACCCTCAAGAAAATTGCGTCAGCATTAAAACCATGGTTCAACCCAAACAATCTTTTTGTAATTTCGACCGATTTTTCACATTATCCTTCATTCGAAGATGCGGTGAATGTGGACAGGGTCACTGCACAAGCTATTTGTACCAATTCTCCCCAAAACCTTCTCGATACCTTGATTTCGAATCGTAAAAAACATATCTCCGGGCTTTCGACAAGCCTCTGTGGCTCTTCTGCAGTTTTCACACTGCTTTACATTACTTTCGAATTACCCGGAATCGAAATCAAAGACATCGACTATCAAAATTCAGGTCACAGTCCCTATGGCGACCAAGACCACGTGGTAGGCTATCACGCCATGACCATAACCCAAAAACTTAGTTCGAACGATTTTTCGCTTACCGATACCGATAAAAAGAATCTATTGAAGATTGCACGTCAAAGCATAGAACAATATTTCAAGACGAAAACGCGACTGCCAAAACCCGATGCACTTCTTACCCCGAATCTGCTGAAACCCTGCGGAGCTTTTGTTACACTTCATAAACACGGAGAACTAAGAGGCTGTATAGGCCATTTTGGAGAAGACAAACCACTGTGGGAAACTGTAGCCGAAATGGCTCTTGCATCGGCTTTCAACGATACGCGATTTTATCCCTTAAGCGAAGAGGAACTCAGAGAAATTGAAATAGAAATTTCGGTGCTTACACCCATGCGCAAAATCTCATCCATCAACGAAATTCAATTAGGAAAACATGGCATCTACATCAAAAAAGGCTGGAGATCGGGTACATTCTTGCCTCAAGTAGCAACCGAAACAGGCTGGACACTCGAAGAATTTCTTGGCCATTGTAGCCGCGATAAAGCTGGCTTGGGTTGGGACGGTTGGAAAGACGCCGAAATCTATATTTATGAAGCTATCGTTTTCAGCGAAAAAGAGTTTTAATCTTCACCCGCGGGCACAAATAAACTTGTATTTACAATAACGACAGGCATTCTTGTTTGAAGTCTGGACAAAGGATTGATTAAGGTCGAAAAGATTTCTAAGCAACATTTTTATTTGTTGCTCAATGTATTGTATAGATTGTATAGAGGAATTAAATTGAACAGGATTATCATTTGAATGGGAAGGATTTTTTATTATGGCCTCAGTAAAACCAATATCAGATCTTCTAAGAAACATTATGCCAGCCTTCACATCATTCAATTTCGGATTATTCATCTTATACATCCATAAATAAGTAAGCAATTGAAAGGCTTTGTCTGTATCTAATTTATTGGAAAGATTTTTTGAAATATCTAAAGACAATTTCTTATCTAAGCCTTTGCCTGTTTTGTAGTCTATGATGCGAATTTGCTCGCCTACTTGATCGATGCGATCGATTCGGCCATGAATGACTACCGAATCTAAAGAGATGTCACTACCATCCATATCAACTGATAATGGAAAAGGCATGGTATAAGTGATTACCTTTTCAAGATTCAAAATTTGCAAATCGGGATAATCCTTTAAAAACTCGATTTCATTCTGAAAAAATCTTGTAAGAATTTGTTGAGCCACGCCAAAAAGCAACTTATTACGTCCATAGTCGATATCTATGCCTTCGAGCTCACTCTGGAAACTCTTCCTGATTAAATCATCTAATTGAGTAAGTTTATTATTTATAAATTCTTCAGTTACACGAAATGGATACTCATGAGGATAAAATTCCTGTAAAACTTTATGAACCACCGTCCCAAAAACAGCTTCATCAATTTCTCCTTCGGTAATCTGATAATCGATCAAACCCACCATATAGTCGAAATAAAATTTTACACCACAAACGTTAAAAGTCCACAAAGCCGAAGGCGAAAGCCCATCTTGAGCTTTATACGTCAATTTTTTCATGACTTCGGGAGTTTTAGTAAAAACTATTTCCTCGTGAGGAATGCTGGGGTAGCGAAAGCTCACCGTGGTGGTTGAGATTTTCGTATTTTTCACATTTAAAGGGAATTCGTTTTCGATTTGAAGGATAAAGCGACTTTTTTCACCTCCGCCCAAACCCCCGGGTTCGCTGTTGTAAAACATAAAGGCTTGCTTGCAGCCCTGAAGCAAACGGTAAAAATGATAGGCCGAAATAGCCGATTGATGAGCATCGACAGGCAGATTGAATTCTTTTTCTATTCTTACATCGAAAGGAATGAAGGAATTACCGCGGTTGCTACCAGGCAGGATGTCATCGTTGGCCGACAACAAAAAAACCGTATCGAAATCGAGTGCACGGGTTTCGAGCATGCCCATAATCTGTAATCCCTTCAATGGTTCACCGTAAAAAGGAACTTTGGTGGAAGCCAAAATCCTTTTCATTAGCTTCAAAAAAGATTGGGGGTTGGTATCGATGTCCGATTCTTTTAATTTGTTCAATGTTCCATATAAAATATGGCTGAAAACATAGAGATATTGTTGAGGAAGGCCCTTCTCAAATTTATCCTTAACGAGGTCAATCAAGGCTAAGAGCGAATTTCCTATATCGATTGAATTATTCACCTCAAAAAATAAGGAAACGAGCTGATTTGCAGTATCATTATCCTTGAACACATCATTCAGTTGCTGATGTGATAAATAGGCTTGGCCAGCCATGATTTTTTTTCTTAAAGCATTTACTTCATGAAAATGATCGATCATTTCAGCCCAAATGTATGGATGATGTATAAGGCGATAAAATAGCCTGGCTGGCAAGGCATCATCTTTCTTCTGGATGAAGATGTTTAAAAAATTCTCGACAAGTTGTTTTACAGGCGTGGCTATAAGTGGTAAACCCATTGTAACGTTCACCTCCTCGATTTCAAGAGGTAAAGCATCGAGCACAGGAATCAACAAATCTTCATTGGCCAATACAATAGCGGCATGATCGAGCCAAGCAGTTCCCTCATTCTTGAGTTTTTCTTCCAATTCTTTTTGTAATGCCGTCGTCTGACTCACATTGCCTGCAACGCCAATAATTTTTATTTCCCTGTTTTCATCTCGTAATCTATTGAGAATCCATTTATCCTTTTCTGGATCGATTTTATCTCTAAGGAAAAGGCCAGCTTCTTGAAGTTTATTTTTAATGTAATACAAGTCGGCGTCGTAAAAAATTTCGGCTTTACCTGAATCCTTTAAAGCAGAAATAATTTTTTCTTCTGCCGGTGTATTTGCATAAAATCCAGCAAACACAATATGATCCCATTTCTTAAAAAGTTCGGCAAAATTTGAATTCTCGGCTAACCATCGAGCAGCCATAGCTGTTGAAACCTTTTTCGCCTTCATCGACAGGCGATGATATTCCATATAGAGACTAAACATGGAATCATAGAAACGCAGATAGTTATTTTGAAATTCTGTAGGAGGAGTTTCTCCCAAATTCCATGTTGCCAATTGCTTTACATTCCGCAGATAGGGGAATAATCTGGCTGGATCAATCAAATAGGCATCCACTTCATCAAAATCTCTCAAAACATTCTGACCCCAGTCGAGAAAACCGTCGAAATCTCTTGATTGAAGCACCGGATTATTTGTTGCAGCCTTATACAGGGTGATTAACTTCTCGAAAGGTTCAGCCTGAATAAAAGGAGTAACCTCGAAGATGAAATCTTCGAAAGAAAAAATTTGAGGAGACAAAACAGGTCTATCTATTTTTGAACCAAGTTCTCTGCGAAAGAATAATCCCGCCCGCCGATTGGGAAATATTACACAAAGATTCCTGAAATCGTTCCCATATTGCTCGTAAATATAATCTGCGAGAAGAGATAAGAATGCTGCCATTATATTCGTATTAAGTTGCGAAAATAATCTAAAGCCATAAAAAAATCGATGAAAATATTTTGCTAAGCAGAAAGATTCTCAAAAAGCTGTAAATTTTCGATGGTGCCTAAATCCATCCAGAAAATTCCAGTATGATCGTAACCCATGATGGGATAACTTTTGCAGAATTCAAGGTAAAAATCCATTATAGAGAAAACATCTTGTGATGGCATCAGGTCGAATATCTTTTCACTTACAACGTGGATTCCACTAAAGGCAAATGTTCGAAAAACATCAACTGCGTGAGTCAGAGCTTCGTCTGCAGGTTTCATAATTGCTCTGCCCTTCAGTAACATTCGCTCGTCAAAATACAACTGCCTTGCCGTTGGACGCTGGCTTATAGCAAGAGTTGCCAGAGGGTTGTTATTATTATGGAATCTACAAAGGTCCATTAACTTCAGGTCGGTAACAACATCTACATTATAAACCAAAAAGGGAGCGCCTTCGAGAAACTTACCGGCATGCTTGATCGCCCCGCCTGTGTCGAGTAATTCTTCTCTTTCATCGCTGATGATAATCTCAACATTCGGCCATGCATGAGCCTGCAAATATGCAATTATTTGATCGCCAAAGTGATGAACATTGATAATAATTCTTTGAAAACCTTCATTCGATAATTTTAGGATAGCCCTTTCGAGCAGACTTATTCCGCCCACTTCTATCAAAGCCTTGGGACGACGAAGTGTTAAAGGATAAAGGCGTGTTCCTCTTCCGGCTGCAAGAATCAAGGCATTCATTATATTGAACTCGATTAGAAAATTTTAAAATATTTGGTTTTTTATTCACTCATTTCATTAATAGAACAAATTTACTCATCCATAAAAATTGCCTTATCAAAAGAAAGTTCACGATGGGTGAGTACAACATCGTAATCATTAGAAGCCGAAATTTTTTCGGCCAATGCATTGGCACAATAAACCGAACGATGCTGACCGCCTGTACATCCAAAACAAACCAACAGCTGGGTATAACCCTTTTCGAGATAGGAATGAATGCTTTGCTGAATCAGTGCAGTACAATTCTGAATAAACTCTTTTATCTCAGGAAACTTATCGAAAAATTCGATCACTTCGGTATGATTTCCTGTAAATTTCGAAAATTGCTGATATATACCCGGATTAGGCAAGGCTCTGCAATCGAAAACAAAACCACCACCATTGCCTGAGGAGTCGAGTGGAATACCTTTTCTGTACGAAAAACTTACGATTTGTACCAGCAATCGTTGAGTTTGTTTGCCAAAAGATCTGAATGTTTGATCATTAGCAATTACTCTTACCACTCTTTCCAGTTCTGGCATTTGCTTGGCAAAGCCATAGTTTTCGAGGACATAGGACAGATTGTTCAAGGCATAAGGTATGCTGAGGAGGAAATGAGTTTTTTGCTGGAAAAATCCCCGATAACCATAAGTCCCCAATGCCTGAAGGATTCTGATATACACAAAGCCAGGCCAGTAGCTAAGAAATTCTTCAGGATCAAGAGAATCAGCTTGTTTCATCTGCTCTATGTAATAACGAAGTAGAATTTCACGGATAGGATGGGGTATATCGGCTTTGGCATCATAAAGAAGTGAAGCCAGATCATATGAGCAAGGACCTTCCCTTCCACCTTGATAATCTATAAAATATAATGTATCATCATGAAGCATGACGTTTCGCGACTGGAAATCGCGGTACATGAAATATCCCGAAGGAGCCTGAGTCAAAAACTCAGCAAAAGATCTAAAATCTGTTTCGAGTGCCTGCTCGTCGAAAAAAATTCCAGCAAGTTTCAAAAAATAATATTTGAAATACTGCAAATCCCATAAGATACTTTGCTCATCGAAGCAGCCACGTGGATAGGCTTTCGAAAAATCGAAACCTTTACCTGCAAGCTGAAATCGAATGAGAGCATCTAAGGTTTGCCGGTAAATTTCGGTAAGTTGTTCATTCCAGCTCATGGATTTTCGTAGTTCCTGCAAATGACTGAAAAGAGTAACATTACCCAAATCCCTCAAGAGGTAGGCTTTGCGGTCATCAGAGATAGCATAGATAGGAGGAACAGGGAGGTCTTTATTGAGGAACTGATAGGTAAAAGAAAAAAAAGCCTCATTTTCCTGAATACATGGATTCCAAGCTCCAAGAATGGAGTCATTCTCAACGTTCAATCGAAAATATTTACGTTCGGAAGCCGAAGGAGGCAAATGATGTACGGAAGATGGTTTCGCACCCTTATATCTTTCGAAAAGCTCTACAACAGCCTGTAATGCAATCTTATTCAATGAAAAAATTCAATTTATATGACAAAAGTAATCAGCAAAATTCGAATGAGATATCATTAAAGAGGAATGAAATAGCAAATCAATCTATAAAATAATGAATAACAAATAGTTAATAAGAATAGCAAAAATCCTCTCTCAAAGCTTAGGATAGACATATTAAAAAATGAGCCCCGCATTCACCGGGGCTTGTTGTCCGACCAGGATTCGAACCTAGACTAAGAGAACCAAAATCTCCTGTGCTGCCATTACACCATCGGACAAAATTTTCGGCGGCAAAGATAAAAAAAATCCTCTGTTCAAGTTGTATGCCACATAATTTTACAAGCCATAAATTTTTTATTACTTTCGCACTCGATTCATAATATTAAAATTTCAAAGCGTTTAATGGTTTAATCGATAGACAATCAGTCGGAAAAAAATACTGATACTTTGAATTTAATCAGTAAAAACATGAAAAATTACAAACGAATCAACAACCTGCTTGGATGGATCACCTTTGCCATTGCTTTTGCAGTTTACATGCTGACTCTCGAACCCACAGCCAGCTGGTGGGATTGTGGAGAATACATTTCAACAGCATACAAATTACAGGTTGGGCATCCACCAGGAGCACCCACTTTCCAATTATTAGGCCGTTTATTTACCCTTGTAGCAGGCAATGATGTTACGCGAGTAGCTTATATGATCAACACCATGTCGGCTTTAAGCAGTGCTCTGACAATCCTGTTCCTTTTTTGGAGCATTACGATGCTTGCCCGAAAGGTGGTTTTAAAGCAAGGTCAGGAGATCAATACAGCAAAATTAATTGCCATCATGGGCTCGGGATTCATTGGAGCTATGGCCTATACTTTCAGCGACTCATTCTGGTTCTCGGCTGTCGAAGGAGAAGTTTATGCCATGTCGTCTTTCTTCACGGCTCTTGTCTTCTGGGCAATCTTAAAATGGGAAAATGTGGCTGACGAAGATCATGCCGTTCGCTGGCTTATCTTTATAGCATTCATGATTGGTCTTTCCATTGGAGTACATCTACTGAACCTCTTGGCTATTCCTGCTATAACTTATATCTATTATTACAAGAAATACAAGCCCAACTGGAAAGGATTCCTGCTTACAGGAGTCATTTCTATAGCCTTACTGGCACTGATCATGTATGGAATCATTCCCGAAATCGTTAACCTTTTCGGCAAAACCGAATTGTTCTTCGTTAATTCACTTGGATTGCCATTCAACTCGGGAACTCTTTTCTTTGCATTAGTGCTTGCCTTAATGATAGTTTCAGGCTTACTTTATACGATCAAAGGCGACAAGTATAAAAATTTCTTCCTAATTACCCTCATTATCTTTTTTTTGATTTTAATCGGATCGGGAAAGGGATTTTTAGGCGTTGTGATCTCATTGGCTGTTGCAGCAATTAGTATCTATGTAGTTCTTAAATTGAAGAAAGCACGGCCTGTTATTAATGCGGTCATTTTATCGTTAGCATTTATTCTTATAGGTTATTCTTCATTCTTAATGCTGGTTATACGTGCCAATGCCAATACACCTATCAACGAAAATGCTCCAACCGATGCCATTGGCCTTCTTTCGTATCTAAATAGAGAACAATATGGCTCATGGCCTATCTTTTATGGCCAATACTACAATACACCCGTTGTAGATTATAAAGACCAACCACCTATTTATCAAAAAGACGAGAAATCGGGAAAATATGTGATTGCCGATCCTCGAAAAGGTACTCTGCCTGTATACGATAAACGATTCACGACCTTGTTTCCACGAATGTGGAGCAATCAAAAACAAAGTCATATCAATGCCTATCAAAACTGGGGTAAAATAAAAGGCACACCCATTGCAGTAACCAGTAGCAGCGGAAAAACCGAAACCTTAATAAAACCGACCTATGGTGAAAATCTGAGGTTCTTTTTCAGTTATCAATTAGGGCACATGTATTTCAGATATTTTATGTGGAATTTCGTGGGCAGGCAAAACGACATTGAAGGTCATGGAGGGATAGAAGACGGTAACTGGATAAGTGGGATTAAGTTTATCGATCAGGCCAGATTAGGCAATCAGGAAAATTATCCCGAATACCGCAAACAAAATCCGGCATACAATCGTTTTTATTTTCTGCCACTTATTTTGGGCCTCATTGGTTTATTCTATCATATTAAGAAACATCCACGCGATAGTTTTGTGGTGGCTTTGCTCTTCTTCATGACGGGAATAGCTATCGTTATCTATTTGAACCAAACTCCTTTCCAACCCCGTGAAAGAGATTACAGCTATGCGGGCTCCTTTTATGCCTTTACCATCTGGGTGGGGTTAGGAGTACTTGCCCTAAACGATTGGCTCGGGAAATACATCAAACCCGTTGCAGCAGCCATCTTAGCTATTTTGATTGCATTGCCCGTTCCCTATGTCATGGCCAAAGATGGATGGGACGACCACAACCGTTCACATAAAACTGCAGCCCGCGATTATGCCTTTGCTTATCTCGATTCAACACAGCCTCAAAGCCTGCTTTTTACCTTCGGCGATAATGATACTTTCCCCTTGTGGTATGCCCAAGAGGTAGAAAATCATCGCACCGACGTAAGAGTAGTAAACTACATGCTGGCTTCAGGCGACTGGTACATCCATCAAATGGCCCGAAAAGTCTATGACTCTGAACCCCTTCCATTTACCCTGAAACCCGAACAATATGATAAGGGCAATAACGATTACGTAGTGGTGGTTGATCTGAACAAATCGGGACAACCCATTCTGCTGAGGGACATCATGAGATTTATTGCCGATGAAAGAAACAAGCGTGATTTTGGCGATGGCCAAAGGCTTAGCTTCATACCTTCCAAGACCATTCGTATCCCTGTGGATACAGCCGCAGTAAAAGCAAGTGGCCTCATCCCAAACGAAATGAAAAATAGAGTTTTACCCTATCTCGACTTCACTATTCGCAGAAATTATATCTTTAAAAATGATTTAATGTTGCTCGATATCTTAGCCACCAACGACTGGAAAAGACCTATATATTTAACGAGTCCTTCAGGAATTGGAGGAGCTATTAATTTGGATGAGTACAGTCATCTTGAGGGAATGGTTTATAAATTCTTGCCTGTTAAAGCCACCGACTATATTAGAGGATTGGGAGGTGTGTCGGCCGATACATGCTATGATATTCTTGTAAACCGCATTAAACACTGGGGAAATCTCAATGATCCCAGGGTTACGGTTGACAGGGAAAGTTTTCGCAACGCTGCAATACCAAGACAAAACTATATGCGTGTTGCCCAGTCTATGCTAAATAAAGGCAAAAACGAAGAGGCAGAGAAAGCACTCGATTTGTCGTTACAATATTTCCCAACCTCAAAAATATTCCCCGATAAATATATGCTCTCATATGTTGATTTATATTACGCAGCAAAAGCTACCGAAAAAGCGAACAACATGGCACTGCAGTTGGCTAATATCTTTTCTCAGGATCTCAATTTCTACCTTTCGCTCGAACCAAAATATTCATCTCAATACGAAGAAGAGATGTCAGAAAATGCCTATCTGTTGCAGCGGTTAAGTCAGGTAGCTTCTCAAAATGGACAGGATAGTACCGCTAAAGTCATCGAAGCTATGATTAACCTCAAACTATCTCAGTAAGTCCATTTTATTTATTATTTTGTTCATTTTGCTTTATTTTGTTAAAGACCCGGGGCATTAGTTCCGGGTCTTTTTCATTTCTAAATTTTCTTATTTATTATTCAAATAATTCATTCTAAGATTAATACTGTGGCACAAAAACGAACTCAAAAATTGTAAGTTCAAGGTAATTAATGCAACTTTTTAAGGGGAAATAAACAATAATAATCGCCTTGTATAACCTTGCAATAACAATACCTCACTATCAAATTTGAATGAGAAAATTTGATTACTGAATAGAAGATTCTATATCAGTATTTGTAGAAAGAATCTGGCTCAAATCTATCAATTCAAATGTGGCTGGCGGTAAAAAAAGTCTGATTGTATGGAGCTCATTTTTTTAATAGTAGCCTTTATGTCAGGTGCTGACTTTATCGATGCCAACCCATTTTCGATGATGAATATGGGCTGATTTTGAAGTGGTTCTCGAGCCACAGAAATAATTCAAGGCAATGCTGTTTTCGTTAGACGATGTTTTAGTGATCAGATCCAGTATATCGGATTTTTTTCAGTAGGATATTCAGAATATTGTGGGTCATTGAATTCTCTATGAGATTTAAACCTGATATAAAAATTCTCGTAGCACAAGAGCCGACATAATATAATAATAATCTTTATAGGGACTCATAATGAATTTGAAAAAATTCTTAGCTGAAAATATTGCCATTTAAAATTAAAATCAGCTTCTTTATTTTTAATTTCTTAGTGCTTGACCCTCCGTTAAAAAATATTGGTTGCAACATGTTTTAACTTCGGTGAATTCCACATTCGCGTCCTCCTTGAGCTTCCCACCACCAGCGCCCAGCTCTGACATCTTCACCGGGTTGTATGGCACGAGTACAAGGTTCACAACCTATGCTCGGATATCCCTTATCGTGCAAGGGATTATAAGGAATCTGATGATCATGAATGAAATTCCATAACTTTTCGTCAGTCCATGCTATGAGAGGATTGAATTTTAACAAACCATTTACCTCATCCCATTCCAATAACTGTGTGTGTTCTCGTGTTTGCGACTGTTGTCTCCTGAGCCCGGTAATCCATAACTTCATTCCTTCGAGAGCACGCCTTAAAGGTTCAACCTTTCGAACGCTACAGCACATTTTACGGTTTTCAACACTATAATAGAAAAGATTAATCCCCTTTTCATTCACCAACTTCTCCACTCGCTTATAATCAGGGAAAATTACTTCGATATTGATTTTGTACCTTAAACGGGATTTTTCGAGTAAATCATAAGTTTCTTCGAAAAGCCGCCCCGTCTCGAGCGTAAAAATACGTATCGGAAGATTTTGAGTGGCAATCAAATGCAAAATCACCTGATCCTCGGCACTCAGGCTGCTGGCAAAACATACTCGCGAAGGAAACCACTCCGCAACTTCCTTTAAAGCCGCATCTTCAGTTAAATTCTCCATCTTGCTTCTCAAAATCAATACTTCGCTTTCGTCCATATTTTGGCAGTTTGTGCAAAGATAACCGCTTATCTCATCTTCGCCCTAAACTCCAAATAGAGAATTACCAAAACTCATCATTCATATATTCTACTTATTGATTCACTTTCTATTATATGTTTATTCACTTCATAAAATATGAATAAGTGTAGTAAATTGGATAATAAATTGACTAAAACGGCATAAATTTGTTAATTGTGGGGCTTACGAACATTTTTATGGATTTGCAACAAGATTTTATGAAAAACCATATATCGAAATTCATCTTGATTTCTGTAATATCTCTCCTCTCCTACTCATGCTTAGGCCAAACATCAATTAGCGGAAAGATAGAAGGTGCTGCCGGTATGAAATTGGGAATTGCTTATTATTATGGTGAAAATCTAAGAGCATTCGATTCGCTCAGGTGCAACGAAAATGGAGAAGTTAATCTGGTTGTTCCCAAATATATTCCTCCTTCCCAGATGTGCATACTTACTCAGCAAAACGATGGTTTTCAATTTTTTTACGATGGCAAAAGCCTTACCTTTCACACGAATATATCGGCCTTGCAGGACAGTTTGAATTTTATAGATTCGAAGGGAAATACCGACTTCCTAAAATTTACCAAATACGAAGTCAGATACGAGAAAATCAAGGAACTCTTGGAAAACATGTTGGATGAGTATCCTCATGAACTTCCTTTCTATCAAGAAATTATCGATGAATACAATTTACGGCAAATCGACTACGAGGCAACCTTAAACAAAATCATTACCGAGAACCAGGAAAATCTCGCTGGTAAATATTTGATGACTCGACGAAAACCTTTCGTTAGCCCCAATCTCTTAGGTGAAGAAAGGAAAAATTTTCTGAAACAACATTTTTTCGATAAAATTTCTTTCGACGACAAGGGTCTTCTCTATACCAATGCTTATCCAAGGCTTGTGATAGAATATTTGGAATTATATGCAAATCCCAACTTCGATAAAAAGAAATTAGAAATCTCATTGATAGAAGGAATAAAAATAATCATGAGTATACTTCAGCCTTATGCAGAAGCGTATGATATGATTACAGAATATTTGCTCGATGGCTTTCAGAACTTCGGTTTCGAGCGTGTGGTGCAATTCATTTCCGAACGTTACGAACAGGGAAATTGTATAAATACCAATCCCCATCTTACCTCCCGAATAGAGATTTCGAAGCGTCTTTCACCAGGCTCGCCTGCCCCCGAAATCAAGGGAAAAGATTTGAGGGATCATGAAATAAAACTCAGCAACTATAAAGGTAACTATGTATTGTTGATATTCTGGGGGAGCTGGTGTAACCATTGCTCGGCACTTTTACCCAAAATAGCCTCTCTTTATGCTCGACCTCATCAAAAAAAGTGGGAAATAATCACCGTTGTGATCGATACTAATTTACGAGCCGTTGAAGATTCGGTACGAAATAATCATTACACATGGCCTGTAATTGCAGATGGAAAAGGATGGGATACACCGCCGGCAATCGACTATGGAATTAATGTTACACCTGCCATGTTTTTTATCGGCCCCGACCTCAATATCATCGCTAAGCCCTCTGACTTTTCAGAAGTACTTGACCTTGCTCTTACCTACGGGCTAATAAAAATAAATTCGCACTAACAAATTACAGTTTTGAAAGTTTGTTTGTAAAATATTGTATATGAATGATTTATACCACTATTTTGTTTTTTACTATTTCTTTCAAAAGTTTATTCAGCAATACTTTAAAATTCAATAAGATAAATTATTTTCAACTGAATTTTCAAATAAATTCGGATAGTTTACCTATTTTCTCGGCCTGAAAACCCTTTCCTTTGATGATTACGGTGGCAGCTTCGTTGAAGTAATCATGACCAAAAACTAAAATATACTGCTTTTCAATGGCTTCGTGAAGGAATTCTTCCTTTTCGGTAAGGGTAATCAAAGGTTGGATATCATAAGCAGGAATATATACCAAAGGCAGATGAGCCGAAGATGGGATAAAATCGCTCACAAAAACGACGGTTTGGTTGTTAAGATGGATGAAAGGGATTATCTGACCGCTGGTATGTCCATTATAGAAACGCAAATCAATTTGCTGAATGAATGGCCCGGGCTTTTCTATAAGGTTCAAAGGGCCAGCTTCGAAAATAGGTTCGAGATTTTCTTTCAGATACGAAGCAGCTTCTCTTTTATTGGGATACAAGGCCCATTGGGCTTGAGCTTTCGAAACATGATAGGTGGCATTCGGAAAAACACGTACTACCTTCGAACCTTCGCTATTCCAACATGAGGCTCCTCCACAATGATCGAAGTGCAAATGTGTAAAGACCGCATCGGTGATGTCATCGGCCGAATAACCTGCATATTTCAGATTTTCAAATAAATTATCATCTCCAAAACGATAGCGGTACCGGAAAAACTTTTCGTCCTGTTTGTTTCCCATGCCTGTATCGAACAAAATTACCCTCGAACCCGTGTCAACCAGTAAGCACCTGCTGGTAATCTTTTGCAGATTATCGTCATCAGCAGGATATAATTTCCCCCAAATTGTCTTGGGAACAACGCCAAATGCGGCTCCTCCATCGGCTTTCCAGTTCTCGGCAATGATTGAGATGATCTTCATTGGTTCAGTTTATTGTAAGAATCTTTTAAATTTGGCCAGCCACTGATATATCCTATTCATTCTTGATAAATAATCTTCATACATCAAGGGTTTATACGATAAAATTTGATCGAGATCTTTCTCGTTTAATCCCAAATAATTCAGTATTTCAATATAATTTTCAGGAGGCTGATCAATTTTATCATCTTCGTAGAGTTCGAGTGCATGTGCTCTTGAAATTTCATTATTTCTGACCATATTACTGTATTGACAAATTCTTCTTTCATAACCATATATTCTATTCCTTATGTAATTCGTAAAAGGTTCGGCAATACAGTCCAAATGCCGTGAATATTCCCGACCATCGTCTCTCCATTTTAATTCTTTCGAAATTATTTCACCCATTTCTTTATCGGATGGATTTTTTATGTAAAATAAAGGCCTTACTTCTCTGGGATAGATTCCAACTAATTTATTGAACGACAATATTAAGTCATTAAGCCATGGATATATCGTAAAATCCTTGATCTCTTTGTCATTAATTTCACCAGAACTTATTAGAACATATTTAAAACGTCCAATATCTTCTATCGAATCGGGAACAAAAGAATTATCTTCTAAGGGAGATGTACCGTATAAAACTATTGGGACATCATATTCCAACGAAGCTTTTAAAATACATGCCCTGGTTGCAATATCGCATGCTCCACAAATATCACCAGTTTTTAGAAGCATTATCCTATATATCTTCTTCTGTAGTTCTTGATCGGGTTTATAAAAAACATGGTCAACCTTTGTTATATCCACCGCATTTTTTATATTGTCGAGCGATAGTTCACTCATAAAGCCATTATCATAAGTCATTGCAATGACTTTTAAATTATAAATATTTACGGCTAAATGTAGAATATAAGTACTGTCTTTGCCTCCACTCAAAGGTACCAAAGCATCATATTTCTTATTTCTTTTTCTGGCTTTTTCAAAAATCCTGATTAATTTTTCTTCACCCTTAGGTATAAAATCCGTTTTACTGATACATAATGAACATATACTATCATCATTAAAGGTTATACCCGGATAATTTTCATTTAAAATACATCTTTTGCAGATTTTCATTTTAATTTACAAAATTTGAATAATAAATGTCTGGCGACAAATTTAACAAGAAAATTTTACCAGATCTAAAAGCTAAATTCATGTATCAAACATGGAGAATATTTGTGGTATCTAAGAAAATCAATCCAGAAAAATTCTGATAGAATCTTTGTACAACATTGCAGAATGGACACCAGATCTTTAGCAGGGCATAACCCCTATTGTTCGAACAATCGTATAGAAGGTTTTTACAAAATTAAAAAAAGTTAAAGAACTTTGCGTCGACAAGGAACAACCAACGGCGATTGTTATACCGATGATGGTTGTGGAAATGTTTCGGCGCCGGACATTTCTTTTTCTAAATTCTCATCCTCTATCCCATCGAGGGATTTCGGATGAGGACAAGGAACTTCCCTCAAGCTCAGGAATCGATTTTGATTATTAACCTGTAAACCTTCTTATGGTTAATAAGATATCCAAGTATGAGCAAATAATAAGTCATCTTAATATATCCATAATCAGTGTCAGTATCCTTCTTTATATTTTTTTATTTCTTCCACCACTATCTCATTGGGTACACGTCCTATTATGTTTATTTGATAATATATGATGCTTGATAAACTCCATATTTTTCAAAGGTTGGGTTAACCCCGTTCTGGGAGGCTTCCTTAATAATTTGAAGCTTCTCTTCTTTGGTGAATTTTTTTTCATAGACATAAAAGTACAGATTTTTATCTATACTCTCGTCCTAATTTATAGGGACTAATACACAACTAAGCACTTTATACGAAGGGCCCAACTGTTAAGACATAGTATTTCAAGACTCTGTATACTAGAAGTTATGGCTTGCTGTCTCATGGTTTTCACTTACTAGAATCTCATTCCTTGGAAGATTACACCTAATTCACAATAAATTTACCACTCCCTACTATATCATTCATGAATACGATGCTGACCAAATACATCCCTTTTGGCCAAGTTGAAATATTTATTGACACGGTTTTTTCACTTTGTTGTATTTCTTTACTGAATATCATTCGCCCGAACAGATTAAACACCACCATTCGCACCTCAGGCCACTGATGGTAATATGTTGTGGCAGAGATTCCATTACCTTCTGATTTTCTGATTAGATACTCCGGCATCTCAACTGTGACTTTCTCCTTTGCCGGATCCGGATAAACCCTTAACCTCGTCTTTTCCGGATGTTCAATGGGATCATCAATAGATACAATCACTTCACAGTCATCCAGGGGAATAGTGTCCGAAACAATAGAATATGGACATCAGTTGTCGTAGGTGAAAGGGGTGGTATAAATACTGTCGTATTCGAGATCGAAGTTAACCTTGTATAGATATACACTAAAAGTACTGCCAGAATAAACTGATCCAGCAAGAATTAACCTGTTATTAAAGGTAATATCAGATCCCCAAAAAGCACCGGTTCCATAGTTAATCAATAAAGGTTTTTCTTTGATAATAGTGCCAAATGAATCTGTATTAACCAAACCGGTTGTATCTACTCCAACATGTGATCCCCAATACATGCATTGGACTAAGGTAGAATCTTGGAACCAATTAATTGTTGTTGCAATACCCATTGTAGATGTTTCTTTCAGATCATTATAAAAAACCGGATACCCTGTGGCCGAGGTTTTGAATAAGCAAGGTGAATCACCAGAAGGAGCCATGGTTCTTGCCCTTCTTCCGGCAGTATAAATATTATTGGCTGCATCAATGGTAGAGGCCCGGCCATCGCAGTATATGCCATTGTTTGATCCCCAGGGAACCTCAAAAATTACTTCTCCGTTTTGTTTTACTTTAATCAGAATAATTTTTTGAATCCAATGCCCGGGATAAGTGGAATCTGGATAATATGCTTCTCCGGTTATCACCAAGCAAGAATCTTGCGTTTTTAATAAGGAATGTGGACTTTCAGAAAAAAAAGCTGTATCCGTTGCATACGTTTGTGGCCAAATAATATCACCCACACTATCCAGTTTGAATAACCAGATTCAATCTTCTTCACTATTATTCCAACGATTGATCAATGCTAAATAACCACCATCCGGAAGGATCTCGATATCCTGAGCCCAGCTATTACACCATTGGGCGCTATAGATTTTACACCACTCTTTTTCTCCACAGGCATTTATTTTAACGATAATTGGATCAATACAACTTGAAGAAAGTTTATTTGATCCTCCTGATATAATCAATCCCCCATCAGTTGTAATTCGTGACGATGAGAATTTAGTCCTATCAGATGGATTTCCATATGATTTTTCCCATAAAATTTCTCCGTTAATATCTGTTTTATTTATCCATCCGTAATATGACCAGCCAAGATATTTTTCTCCTGTAAAAATATAGCCTTTATCATAATGTTCCCATACCCGGTCTGGCACAACATTAATCGAATCTTCATAAATTACAGGCCATTGGCCATATATATTGGATAATGCAGAAAGGAAAACTATCCCTGAAAAAAGAATCCTGAATTTCATAAGTAAGTAAATTAGCGGATTACAATAACTTTATAGGCTCCTTTAAAGGAATTATTTTTATATAGATTGATAAAATATGTGCCCCCGGAAAGACCTTGTAAAGAGATCAACTGTTGGTTTTCAGTTTTTGGCAAATTATAGGATCGCACTATTTTACCATTAAAATCAATCATTTCGAGAATAACTTCCTCGTTAGAATCATTCTTTCGATATTCAGTAATTATATAATCTTTTGCAGGATTAGGAAAAATTTTAAATCAGACATAATTGGTCGTGTATATGTCCAGTAAAAACGGTCTCTCCAAGATGATTTCATCTTGGTCTCACTGACAATTGGTTCATGATAATCCAGTAAATCAGATGCAATCAGTATGTTCCTTGCCCCAGCCCCAGGATAAGTTGTTTCATCGGAGGCCCACAAGGTGTCAAAGGCATTCTCAAGGGTGATCAACGGATAAGATTCAAAAACCAGGAAATGATTCCCATATGTATCGATCAGGACCACCCATACTAGGCTGGAGTCGCTGAGCAGGTTTATCCCACCTGAAAAGTTCATTGAATAGACAGGCGCTGTTCCTGAAAAGGGGGTGAAGATGCTGTCGGAAGAAAAGGTCTGATTGATCTGAACGACCTGTGCATTAAGGGATGAAACGCTAAATAGTGAGATGAGCAAAACAAAGATTGAATAAGTAAGCGCTTTCATGGCTTTTTAATATTTGAACACTGTAAATATAATCTATTATCTGGATTCTTCAGGATAGTATATGAGTTTTCTAAATTTATTAAAACATCATATTCAGCATAAACCAATAGATTTTTTTGTAATTAACGTTTTGGCGCTTGGCGCAGTGGTGGGTTTAGCTTCGCTGACTTTCAGTTCGGAGCACAAAACTGTCAACCACCACTGAACTTAAATAGAAGCACGAAGCTCCAAGTTTGCACGTCAGCCCGCCTGATGCAAAGCACCTATGTAAAAGCAGTAAATTGAGTCCATCATTAATTTTAACCTGTAGTCTGCGTTATGCAGCTACCAAAATTTGTTATTATGAAACATCAATTTACTGCAAGTCCAAAGTTATACATT
>Ga0209096_1000090_pt1 | contig 142323 bp, 142 predicted proteins | sample AD_UKC034_MetaG_FD_184407 | JGI IMG/M metagenome (GOLD analysis project Ga0209096, IMG submission 184407) | Active sludge microbial communities of municipal wastewater-treating anaerobic digesters from USA - AD_UKC034_MetaG (SPAdes) (version 2) | ecosystem: Engineered > Bioreactor > Anaerobic... | reverse complement strand
GGATACGGAAAGCTACCTCCAAGAGTACTACAGAAGAGAAAGCTCTGAAGCAGCTTTTTCAGCCGATAAGAGGCGCTTTGGCTGGAAGATAGAGCAGAGGCGTACTGCAAGAATATATTCTGCTGTCGCATGCATTGCGCTCTGGCACAATCTTTTGAATCTAAATGCAGGTTAATATGTCCCACAGCCGGTATTAAGTTAAAAATTTATTTACATTAATCTTTTACATTGGAAGGCGATAGTTTTATAAATTTACCGAAAGTTGAAATTTTACAAATGCTATAGTGGTTATCATGAAAAATATATACATTTCTCCAAAAGTTATCAAACAAGGTGAATTTGAACTTGTAGAAAGAAAAGGTGTCGGGCACCCTGATTCTGTTGCAGATGGAATAGCTCAAAAAGTAAGTAATGAATTATCAAAATACTATATCAAAAAATTTGGCACGATAATGCACCACAATACAGACCAGGTAGAAGTTGTTGGCGGACAGGCAATCTCAAAGTTTTCCGGTGGAGAAGTAATAGAAGATCCAGTTATTATTCTTTCAGGTAGAGCGACTCAAAGAGTGGGCGATGAACTAATCCCCATCCACGAAATTGCAAAAGAAGCTACTGAAAAATTTATCCATGAATTATTCAGAGGTGAAATGAAAGTAGGAATTGAATCCTTTATGGGAGAAGGATCTTCTGATTTAAAAGATGTTTTTGGTAGAAAAAATTCAATTCCCCTATCAAATGATACTTCTTTTGGTGTTTCATTTTATCCTTTCACAAAAGTTGAACAACTAGTTTATGATATAGAATATTTCCTTAATTCCGATAAACTCAACAAACAATACCCTGCCATTGGAAGGGACATAAAAGTAATGGGTGCGAGAATTAGAGATAATACCGCAATCACTATCGCTTTAGCCACCGTTGATAAATATGTAGAGAATATTAAGGAATATATTACTTTCAAAGAACAAATTACTGAATTATTGAAAGACAAATTCGGAAGCTGCGATATCGATTATTATGTTAATACAGCAGATGACGTAGAAAGAGGAAGTGCGTTTCTCACAGTAACAGGTTCTTCAATGGAAAATGGAGATGATGGTTCAGTAGGAAGGGGCAACAGGGCGAATGGACTTATTACACCATATAAACCAATGTCAATGGAAGCCGCAGCTGGAAAGAATCCAGTAAATCACGTAGGGAAGCTCTACAACGTTTTATCATTATATATCGCAAGAGACATTTACAACAATACTAACGCAGGTGAAACTCAAGTCAGAATACTAAGTCAGATAGGAAAGCCAATTAATGAGCCACTGGCCTGCGACATATCAACAGAGAATGAACTTTCAAGCGAAGACCAAAAGGAAGTTCAAAAAATAGCATCCGATTGGTTAGACAATATCAGACAAGTCACAGAAGACATTATTAACGAAAAGATTAATCTTTTCTAAATATTTTATATTTAACTTTCTTTCTAGATACTTTTATATATTTAAGGCCTCTATGTATAATGGAGGTTTTTACATGAAAAAAATATTATCAGTATTCTTAACATTATCTATGCTATTCTCTTTAGAAATCATACTGGCTGAAGACTACAAAGATGCTCCTTTTGTCACTGTGGACAATCCAACTTCACTATTTATTTACGATCTAAATAAGGATGGAAAAGAAGAAATTTTAGTAACTTCAATTGATGGTAAACTTCATGCTTACGATAAGTTGGGGGTAGAGAAATGGAATTACCTCACGGATGAGACACCCTATTCTATTTTTGTTGACGACATAGATGGAGATGGTCTTGCAGAAATAGTTCTTGGAACAGGTAAGATAGACCCTCAATCTTTTAGATATTCATCGGGAAAGATTATTCTCCTAAATCACTTCGGTAAACAAGATTGGACCTATGGTACAACTAGTGCTATTAAAGGAATATATGTTTCAGATATCGATGGAGATGGAGGAAAAGATATACTGGCTTCATCAGAAGATGGAATTTTATATGCCATGGATCATAAAGGTGTTCTTAAGTGGGATGAATTTACTGGATCTAGGTCCCCGGCATTCAGTGCCAATCTAGCCGGGGGTACGGATATTTTGATTGCGCATGGTCAAGCAATTCTTAATAATAAAGGAAAAATAGTAGGTAGAGCATCCGACCTATTTGAATGGAAAAAATATATCCTTAAAGACTTAAACAAAGATGGAAAAGCTGAGTTTCTTATGCTTTCACAATATCCATTCATATCAGTATTTAATCTTGAAGGAACTGACCTTAAAGGAATTTGGCAGTATCAATGCGATGGCGATGCTATGGATGTAATTGTGGATGACTTTAACGACGATGGCAACTTGGAGGTAATTGCTTCTTCCTCAAAATGGTTAGATTTATCCAACTCTTATGGCGAAGGTAAAATATATATAATAAATGGAAACGATGGAACACTCAAACAATCTATCTCTCTATCGTCTGCTGCGTTTTATATAGGCGTTGCTGATATAAACAATGATGGCAAGAAAGACGTAATTTATACTTCTGAAAAGGGCGTGAATACATTGTTATACGGGATAACTATAGCTCAAGAGCCACCAAAAGATCAAACGCCGCCAAAGGAAAGCACACCCACAACACCGACACCGCCAAAAAATACACCCGGATTCGAAATAGGCGCTGTTAGTGCAGCTGCCCTATTAGTGGGATATTATTTAAAAAGAAGAAAATAAATTAAATTTTTTTATTCTATTTTGATTATTTACCATTTGGTCCAGTTTGTCGCCCTTGAAGTGTACTGCCTGTTCCCCCTGGTTGGAAGTTTCCACCATCAGGATCGCAATCAGTTGTGTAGCATCCAGGATCTGGATAACATCCATTAGGACCACAGCAATACCCTCCAGTGCATTGAGTGCATCCTGGCCTATCGCAGTACCAATCATTACACCCACTCTTTGCTGCAGTAACAGCTACTAAGCCTCCGCATGGGCCATTCTCGTCTTCGTTTGACCCACAGTTTCGCTCATTGTAAGAATAAAGACATAGACATTCCGTATCCGCATAAATCTTTGCAGTTTCAGTTGCAATTATTGATGCTTGGGCATAAAACGTTGCATTTTTATAATCTCCTTTATTGAAATACTCCCAAGAGTATTGTAAATAAAGTCTTGCATCGTGATTAAATTTTTTAGAACATGGCCATATGCTATCTTTTCCAGCTTCATATATCTTCAAGGCTGCCGAAGCATCATTTATTTTATCAAGCGCTTCACTTTGATTTTGAGCGATTACAAATGCACTAGTGCTTGTAACTAGTATTATCATCAATGCAAAAGTAAAGAAGTATTTTTTCATATTATCCCCCATAGATTAAAGGTAATCAATTATATAAATCTTTTTATGTGGTATTCTCAGAAGATATTTCGATTCCAACGGGGCAGTGATCTGAACCAAATACATTATTAAGGATAAATGCTGACTTTAATGATTCACTTAGATTACTACTAATAAAAAAATAATCGATTCTCCACCCAACATTTCTATCTCTTGCCTTGCTCTTATAATCCCACCAACTGTAATTTGCGGGATCTTTATTGAAATAACGAAAAGTATCAATAAAACCTGCATCAATAAATTTGCTAATCCATGCTCTTTCTTCGGGTAAGAATCCAGAAATCTTTTCATTTTCTTTTGGCCTTGCAATATCTATCTCTTTGTGTGCGGTATTTACGTCTCCACAAATAATTAGCCTTTTACCTTGATTGAGTAGATTACTGACGTGTTCTAGAAACATATCGTAAAAATCCATTTTATAACGTAATCTTTCGCTTGACATTTTTCCATTAGGGAAATAGACATTAAATAGAATAAAGTGAGAGTATTCGAGAATCAATGCTCTTCCTTCAATGTCAAATTTTTCAAGCCCAAAATTTCTCTCTATAAACAATGGCTTCTCTTTTGTGTAAATACAGACACCACTGTAACCCTTTCTTTCAGGAGATGAGAAATAAGAATAATAGCCCGATATTTCTTTTAATTCTTTATGAATGTCTTCTTCTCTGGCTTTTGTCTCCTGGATGCACAATATATCTGGGGCACCATTTTCAATGAATTCTAAGAATCCTTTTTTAGCTATTGAACGCAGCCCGTTAACATTCCATGATAATATTCTAAGATTTTTCATAAAATCGCCTAATCGAAGTCAGCATAAATTTCTCCAAAATTAATTCCAGTATTGAGGGGGGTTTTCTCAGATTCAAATCTTAAAGACCATCTTGCCTTATGTAACTCTGGACTTGCACTACCATTTTTTATGGCTTCGTATGCTTCAATAAAAGCGGAGATTTTATCGATTGCTTTTACTAGCTTGCCATCTCTAGGATTAAATTTGTCATTGTTATATTTAATATCAATATCTTCCGGAATTACTTTAGTTTTTCCATTGAGATTAATAGTATTGTAAAATTCATTTTCAGTATACATCTTTAGTTCATTATGCCATTCTTTTGGAATTAAAGGGTAAATTTTCTCTTCCATCTGCTCTTTTTCATAACCTTTGATCAATTCTTCTAATCCCTCAACTGATCTCTTTAGAGGCGAGTGTATATCTTTTGTAAGCGCCTCGGGTAAATCATGAAACAAGCCTGTGAAGTAATTGTTAATCCTCCTTTTTTCACACGCACCGATTTCTAAGGAGAATAAATACGAAAGAATAGCAACAAACATCATATGTCCCAAGACTGAAGTCTTAGGAACTCTGTGGACATGTGCCCATCTTGATTGAAATCTAAGCTGGCCTGAAAATCCTATAAATCTCCCAAATTTTGTATAAGCCCCTGCTTTTATACCTTCAAGATCATAATATCGATTCTGTTTCTGTTGAAGGTCTCTTTCAATGGCTATCATTTCATAATCATGTACATTTAATTGCTTTATTATATCAAACTCCCACCTAGTTGCATAAAAATGTGCTGCGCTGAGAATTCTTTTGTTTAAAGTATTGTCACTTTCTTGGAAATAGTCTCTAAATTTATTTGAGAATTCTTCACCCAATGGGCTAATCACAGCTTCAAGTTCTTTGTAAACCCATTGGTTCAATTTTTTATATTTGTCTTCATCCTTTTTAAATTCGTAAAGAATGGTGGGTTTTAAATCTGTAATTACAATCCTTTGTAGAAGTTCAAATATCCCACCTTCTATTATATCAATCCAGTTGAAATCACTTTTTTTTTCTTCAAATTTGCCCAGTATATAAGCAATAATCATTTTGTGACCCTGTTTATCAAGTTCTACTAGATCTAGCGGCCTTATTTTATCGTTCCATCTCTGCATATATGCAGCATCAAATATTCTTAACAGTAAAGATTTCCTTATCATAAAATCACGACTAATTGGCAAAAATTACTCTTAACACGTCATCAATCTTATATAGTTTCTTTGAAAGAATTTCTGAATCCTTGTCGCTTATTTTTCCTTTCTTTTTTAAAATATATAATTTTTTAACAATCGCATTAATCGAATCGAAGGCATTTTTGACATCTAGGTCATTTCCCATATGCATCTCAAAAGATTTGGACAATTCATCCAATAGCATATGGACAGTTGGAGAAGATAGACCAGAATTATCTCTCATTAATATATAATTAGTCATGTTTACAAAATCATTAAGTTTTTTTGAACTCCTCTTAAATTTATTAAACGTGAAATTCACTCTTTCGCGATAATGAGAATAAATAAGGAAGAATCTAATATCTCTTGTGGAATAGCCTTTATTAATTAGGTCTTCAACATATAATATGTTCCCTTTCCTTTTTGACATCTTTTTTCCATTAACGAATAAATGATGGCCGTGCAGCCAGTAAGGGCAAAAGTCTACCCCGGAGTAGCTTTCCATTATGGCAATATTATAATCGTGGTGCATTAATCTATTATCGATACCCCCGCAACAAATATCAACTTGGTAACCAAAAGAATGCATGATAATAGCTGGGTCTTGGGCGTTCCAAGCTGGCCAGCCCCTACCTATCGGGGCATCCCAGCAGGGGTAAGTCTCGTCTTTGCATGAGTGCCATAAAATAAAGTCACCTAAATTCCATATATTATTTGAATAGTTGTCTCTTTTGAATCTTATTTTCTTTTCTGGCCAGTTAGACATATCAAGCCCATAAAGTTTTCCAAATCCCTTGAAAGTTTTAGGGTCAAAATAAATATCCTCTTTATAGTAATATGCATGTCCCTTTTCTATTAGTTTTTTTATTATCTTAATTGCATAGTCAACGGTCTCGGTAGATCTTACAATATGAGTAGGCGATTTAATGTTAAGAAGTTTTATTTCGTCGTGAAATATATCTGCTATTTTTTTTGTCAATTCGTTTACAGTTACTCCCTTGACTTTAGCTTCTTCAATTGCTTTATCTTCAATATCAGTAAAATTCATCAATCTTGTTACATTATATCCTAAATATTCCAAATATCTCTGAAGTATATCTTCAAATATAAAAGTTCTATAATTACCAATATGTGGCTTTCGGTAAATTGAAGGGCCACATGTGAACATATTAATTTCTTTATTATTTCTAAGTTTGAACAATTCGACTTTTTTTGTAAGCGAGTTGTATATTCTAAAATTCGGATAAGTATCAGCTTTGAAACTAGAATCCATGTTCATATTTAGGATTTAATCAATATAAAAAGTTACCTAAATGATATACAGCGATAAATGAATTATTCAAAAACTTGAATCTCCTTCGTTTTTTTAACAAATTCTCCGAATTTGCCTTCAAATCTTGTAGCTCTTATGTCTTTATCGTCAATGTAATGGTAATTACCACCCCTTGGCTTACCAAAGATAATATTATGGTATCTAATTTCATGGTCTTTTAACCACTTGACAGTAACTTCTCTTTCTTTTTCAGTTCTTGAAGTAAAAAAGGTTATAATGTGCCCTTCGTCATACCATTTATTTATAGTGGCTTTAGCATTAGGAATCTCTTTTGCTGATTCCATTCTTTCGGGCTCTTCATTAGGTATATCATCACATATTACTCCGTCGATATCAATAATAAAGTTTTTTAATCCATCCACTAGTTTAGGGCTTGTTTTTTTACCATTGGGACCGATATTTTCTCTAAGATAAGTCAATTCTTTTCCCCCATGCACATAATAAGATAACACCAATACTATTTATAAGTTATTATTATCTAAGATTAGTTAATCTCAAGACATATACTCTATTTTATAGCTTTGAATCTTACAATTATTTTTGATACTCATAAATTAAATTAACTAAGATTTTCGTGTCTTATTTGTGCGTATTTTTTCAATAAGTCCTTTTCTTCAGAAGTTAAACTTTTTGGTATTTCAACTTTTACCTTAACAAGTAAATCTCCAGTTCCAAATCCCCTTAACTTAGGCATACCCTTACCTTTTAATCTCAAAATAGTTTCTGGCTGGGTCCCAGCTGGAACTTTTACATTCGCTTTTCCATCTATTGTGGGTACTGATAAAGAGCATCCTAAAGTAGCTTGAGCTATCCCAATAGATTGGGCATATATTAGATCTGCACCTTCTCTTTTGAATTTATTATGTGGGATTACTCTAATTTCAACATACAAATCTCCAGGTGGCCCCCCGGCAGCACCTGTTTCGCCTTCTTGTGATATCCTAAGGGTACTACCATCCTCAATTCCTTTAGGGATGTCTATACTAATTGTCTTTTCTCCACGTACACTGCCACTTCCGCTGCATTTAGGGCATTTTTCTACAATAACTTTTCCCCTTCCTCCACAAGTATTACATGCTGTGACTGTCGCAAATGTTCCAAAGACTGTATCCCTTCTAGCTTGAACTCTACCTGTACCACCACATGCAGGACAAACTTTAGGTGGTAAGCCACCTTTAGATCCTGTGCCTTGACAATCTAAACATTTTAACCCTTTGTTCATTTTAAGAGATTTTTTTGTGCCAGTATAGGCTTCTTCAAGTGTTATAGATATGCCTGTTTTTAGATCTCTACCTCTTTGCGGTCTGTAAGTTCCACCTCTTTGGCCCGAAGACCCAAAAAATATGTCGAATATAGAATCGCCGAAACCTCCTCCGCCAAATCCGCCACCAAAAATGTCTTCCAAATCAGAGAAATGAGTAAAGTTACTCCATTCAAATCCTTCTCGGCCAAATTGACTGTTTACTCCGGCATGTCCATGTTTATCATAATTAGCTCTTTTGTTTTTATCCATAAGAACTTCGTAAGCTTCGGAAATTTCTTTAAATTTTTCTTCAGCTGCTTTATCGCCCTTGTTGAGGTCGGGATGATATTTCTTAGCAAGTCGCCTATATGACTTTTTTACTTCGTCATCTGTAGCATTTTTGTTTATTTCTAGAACTTCGTAGTAATCTCTTTTAGTCATCCTGAACCCTCAAAAAATAATAAAAAAATAAATTAATCTTTTTTATCTTCGTCTGTTACCTCAAAATCAGCATCATAGACATTGTCACCAGTGTTAGTACCGCCTTCAGTCTTTGGTTCTTCATTTGGCTGCCCTTGTGCACTCTGTGTTTGTTGATAAATCTTAGTGCTTATTTCATACATCGATTTTGATAATTTCTCAGTCTTCTCATTTATTTCTTGAGAATTATTTCCGCTTATAGCATTTTTTAGTTCTGCTATTAATCCTTCTAATTCAGATTTTTTAGAGGAATCTATTTTATCTGCAAAGTCTTTAATCGCTTTTTCAGTTGTATAAATTACTGTATCCGCCTGGTTTCTTGCTTCTACCAATTCTTTCTTTTTTGTATCTTCCTGTGCATGAGCTTCGGCTTCTTTCTTTAGATTTTCAATCTCACTCTTAGATAAGTTAGCTGATGCTTGTATGGTAATACTCTGTTCTTTTCTAGTTCCTTTGTCTTTGGCTGTAACATTTAGAATTCCATTTGCATCAATATCAAATGTGACTTCTATTTGAGGGATACCTCTTGGAGCGGGGGGTATACCACTCAGAGTGAATTTACCAAGAGTATGATTGTCCGCTGCCATTGGCCTTTCCCCCTGGAGCACATGTATCTCTACTGAAGATTGATTGTCTGTTGCTGTTGAGAATACTTCGCTTTTCTTTGTAGGTATAGTTGTATTTCTATCAATCAATTTAGTAAATACTCCGCCAAAAGTTTCAATCCCTAAGGACAATGGTGTAACATCTAGAAGAAGTACATCTTTTACTTCACCTTTTAGCACTCCACCTTGAATTCCTGCGCCAATTGCCACACATTCGTCAGGATTTATGTCCCTTCTTGGCTCTTTTGCAAAGTACTGTTTTACATAATTGTAAACTTGAGGCATTCTTGTCGATCCACCTACAAGTAGAATGGAGTCTATATCTTCTGGCTCTACTTTTGCATCTGTCATTGCTTGCTGAATTGGTTTCATTGTCCTGTCTATAAGATCCTTTGTCATTGCTTCAAATCTTGACCTAGATAAGGATACTTCTAAATGCTTTGGACCAGATTCATCCGCAGTCAAATATGGTAGATTAATGGAAGTTTCAGTTAACCCGGACAATTCAATCTTTGCTTTCTCGGCGGCTTCTTTTAGACGTTGCATTGCCATTTTGTCTTTAGTTATATCCTTACCATACTGCTTTTTATATTCTTCAACTAACCACTCAACCACACGCTGGTCCCAATCGTCTCCACCAAGGTGTGTGTCACCATTAGTAGATTTTACTTCAAATACTCCTTCACCTATTTCAAGAATTGAAACATCGAAAGTACCTCCTCCAAGGTCATAAACAAGGACAGTCTGTTCTTCTTGTTTATCAAGTCCATATGCAAGAGTTGCTGCGGTAGGTTCGTTAATAATTCTTAAAACTTTAAGTCCGGCTATTTCTCCCGCATCTTTTGTTGCTTTTCTTTGAGAATCGTTAAAGTAAGCAGGTACGGTAATTACTGCTTCCGTGATTTTCTCTCCAAGGTACGCTTCTGCATCATCTTTCATTTTCTTTAGAATTTTTGCAGAAAGTTCTTCTGGAGTATAGTCCTTTCCCCCAAGAACAATCCTTACTTCTTGAGTATTCCCAGGTGTAATTGTGTACTGGATAATTTTCTTTTCACTATCAACTTCATCATATCTTCTACCAATAAATCTCTTAACTGAGTAAGCAGTATTCTCAGGATTCGAAACTATCTGATTTTTTGCAACTCTGCCTACTAGCCATTCTCCCTTAGATGAAACTCCTACGACTGAAGGCGTAGTTCTCCCACCCTCTGCATTTGGTATTACAAGGGGTTGGCCTTTATCCATTATAGACATACATGAATTTGTTGTCCCTAAATCAATTCCTAATACTTTTCCCATTATAGTTCACCTCTTGATTATAACATTATTATACTAATTATTCCTTTTTAGTTACTTTAACTCTTGATGGTCTTATTACCCTATCATTTAAAATATATCCCTTTTGAAACTCTTCTACTACTGTGTTATCATCTGATTCTTCCGAACAAATTGTAGCCAGTGCTTCATGATAAAATGGATCAAATTCTTTGCCTACGCATTCAATCTCACATAATCCGTGAGAACTAAGAACGTCCTTAAGATCTTTATAAATGAGTTCCATTCCTTTCAATACATCAACTTTATCTAGATTTTTCTTGTCTATCTCGCTATAAGCTTTTATTCCTCTTTCAATGTGATCGAGTACATTTAAAATACCCATAATTATTTCCTGTAACGCATATTTTTTAGTATCGTCTTTTTCTTTCTCTGTTCTTTTTTTAAGATTTTGAAAATCTGCTTCGCTCCGCAATAGTCTGTCATAATTTTCTTTTGACTTTGATTCACTTTCTGAAAGCCGTTTCTCTAGTTCAGAGATTTTATTTTCAAGTTCAGCGATTTTGTCTTCATTATTTTCAAGGATTTCATTCTCATCAGTCATTAAAACACCTAAATTTTTTGTAGATTTTATTCTCCCTTGGAAAGCCAAAGCAATTGTCCATATAAGTTGCAGCTTTCTCCAGTCTTTCAAAGAGTCTATCAAAATCTCCTCTTATCTCCATCATTGTTCTTGTTAGATTTCCACCTCGGAGAGTATAATTTCTTCCACTTTTTCTTATGAGGCCACACTCAATCAGTTTGTTGAGTTGATTAATAACTGCCCCACGAGACATTGAAAGCTCTTCTGCTAATTCTGTACTTGAAATGCCACATCGATAATCCGATTTTTCGACTATCACCCTAAACAATGTAATTGCTGTCTTGTTTACATCTCTTCCAGTAACAATTCCTAGTGACTCACAAACCCATTCCATATATCCTACTGGTGAATCTTCGAACGGGGCGTCTAAATCTCTGACAACTATTCGCATTGGACAGCTTCGTGAAATGGCCACTTAAGTTCACCTAAAGTTAATCTAATCAATCCATTTATAAGATTTTCGGTTATATGCCATTTTTGTTTAAATGATACTGAACAATAAAATCGCTAGGATTATTCATATCTGAGTACGGACAAAGGTCTTATCCTTGAGGTATTGTATGCAGGGATAATCGAAGCAATTACAGATACAACTAATGACAAAAGGAATATCCCGCCTAAAATTATTGGACTGATAGGGGTGCCACCGATTTGTAAAATGATAGAAAGAGCAAAGAATGACATGTAAAGAATAGCTAAAGAAAGAACTCCTCCAATCGCACCTATTGCCAAGTTTTCTACTGCAAGATTTTTTAATACTGTAAGATTACTTGCACCTATTGCCTTCATAATTCCTATTTCTCTCTTTCGGTCAATTATCGTAAGGTACATTGTGTTAGAAATTACAATTATGGCAACGAAAAGTGAAAATGAAGCAAGTAATGATATTGGAATCACTACCTGATCGATTAATCTATTAACAATTGATAAAACTTCAGAGGATTCAAAAACATAATAATCTGGCGAAAACATTGCCTTTACTTTTTTAGATAATGATGCTGTCTGTCCTTCTTTTGCAATGACATTTAGAGTATAGGTATAAATGTCAGGGAAAGAATCACTAAGCGCGTTATATGAAACTAGAATTTCGGCATCTTTATTAAAAGGGCCAGTCTTGATATCTCTAATAATAAACGTCTTTTTATAATCATTTTCTTCTAGAGTTAAAGTGTCCCCCATTTTTACGCCGAATAATTGTGCCAGTCTTTGAGAGATTATTATCCCATCAAAATCATTTCTACTAAAATATGTAGATTCCTCCCCTAATCCTAGAATATTAACTTTGATTTTTGAGAAGAGTGGGATGGATTTCTGTTGATCCAGAGGCATTGGCTTAGCATAGTCATTTATTTTTACTTTATTTACTTCAATTATATTAAATTCCTTATTTGAAGAAGATCTTATTATTTTATCAACCGTTTCAACAGAGGTAAGAATTCCTAAGTTAGTTGAAGGTGGGCCGCCTCCTTGAAAACTAGGTTGGTAAACTCCAACTATTTTCATATTCAAATCGTAATCATTGTACTGAAAAGTAACTGTGTCCCCTATATCAAAGCCGAAAGTATCTACGCATTGAGTAGATACAATAATATTGTTCTTTCCTATATCTTCTTTCCCGAGGAGTCTTCCTTTAATTGTTCTAAAAGTAACTGGACTAATAGGATTGAATTCAAGATTCCTACCCCCCAAATTTACATTTAAACAATTCTCCTCTGCTGTTTTACGTTTCTCTTCAGTGAAATCACTAATATATCGAGATATAGATTTACCATTGATTTCTTTGATATCTAATGAAAACCCAGAAAATTCGCCTGTCGTTTTATATACAGTTTTAACCTCTTCCATCAAAAGAAGTCGTTCTTCCATGATGGAAATTTTGGAATCAGGTATACCATTTATTTGGATATCATAATCAGCAAATGATGTGAATGCATCAGCTACAAAATCTTTTAGACCTTCGCCAGTTGTAAGAACTCCACCCACACTACCCAAGCCTATCGATATTGCTAGAAGAGCTGTTGCGACCGTCCAATGATTTCTTTCAATGCTTCTAAGTCCCAACTTTAATGAGACTAGATTAAATGTAGGGAATCTAGAAGCGAATTTAATAACATACCTAGAAACGATTGTGAAAATAAACATTAATAGTATTAATCCATAAACTGCCAAAACTAAAAGTATTGAACGCAAATTTAAGTATAGTATTCCGCCAAAAACTAAAAAAGAAATAAATACTATTTTAGCGAATCCCCAATCCCTATAAAATGGCTTTTCGCCTTCCATATCTTTAAGTACAATTATTGGTCTAATCTGGCTTCCGATATAAGCGGGAACTATTTGAAACGTCAATACTGAGAACACCCCAACAAGGAATCCATATACTAAGATAAATGGGTCTATGACTAAACGTAAAACTGTATTGAATAAACCTCCAGCTATTAAAACTAGTTGAGTTGATATTAAAACTCCCAATACAACACCTAATAAACTACCACTAATCCCTAAAAATAGTGCCTCAAAAAGAAAGAAATTAATAACTTGGGAGCTTTTTATCCCAACTGCTTTCATGGTACCTATTTCTTTTTTTCTTTCTTTCATTGATATGAACATTGTTGTAATAATACCAATTGCCCCTACTAGAAGAGCTATGATACCAGCAAGACCGAAGAATTGCAAAACAGGTTTTAATGTTTGAATTGTTGCTTCATTCTGATCGATATAATTTGTTACATTAATTTTGTATTTATTTCGATCGACTAATTGAGTTTTAATTGATCTCTCGGCATCGAACATAAGAGAATCATTTTCTGTTTTAATAAAGATACTAGATGCATCTTTTTCTTCCAGTTTAAGGAGCTCCATCATTGTCTCGTGTTTTACTATACCCAAGCCAAAAATATCGGCAACTCCCCCTCCTTCTTTTACTATACCAACAACTTTAAATTCAGTTCTTCCATTATCTGAAAGAACTGGGAGGGTATCCCCAACTTTTAATTTAAGATTTTGAGCCAATATATCATTGACTGCTATATCATAAGGTTCTTTAATTAATGTATTAAATTTTGCACCTTTAGGTTCTAATACTGGAATCTCATCGTAAAGGGGATATTCTCCAAGCTCTATTCCCCTAAGGCCCAAAAAAGTCTGGGTCACTCCTTCCCTTTGTATGTCTGTACCTCTGACAGTATCTATTATATAGGTATAATCTTGAATTGTTCCGGTATCCTTCAAGAATTGCACAAATTCTTCTGTTTCTTTGAAATCAAATTCTCCTGTCCTAAATCCAATAGCTTCCATATCTAATCTCAAATCTCCTCCAAAGTAGTATTTGACACTGCTTTGAAGAGTATAGTCGACAGAATTTCCCATAAGACTGATTGCCACTATTGATGCTATGCTTATTGCAATCGCAAGTAAAGAAAAGAGAGTCCTTTGTTTTCTTCTTAAAAGGGAGGTTATAGCGTATTTTGAATATATGCTAATTTTTGAGTTTTCCAACATTTTTCTCCCTTTCCAGCCTACCATCTCTTATATAAATAATACGATCTGCAATTTTAGCTACTTCGTCAGAATGTGTAACTAAAAAAATTGTAGACCCGAAATCATCCCTAAGTCTTTGGAATAGATTTAATATTTTTAGTTCTGTCTTAGAATCCAAGTTACCTGTAGGTTCATCACCAAAAAGAATTTTAGGATTATTTATTAATGCCCTAGCGATAGCTACTCTTTGCTGCTCGCCACCACTCATCTCAGTAGGTTTATTATTTCTTCTGTGACTTAATCCTACTATCTCAAGAAGTTCTTCAGGATCTTTATTCTTTCCCTTAACAAAATAAGAAGGTAACATTACATTTTCAATTGCAGTAAGGGTTGAAACAAGATTATAAGCTTGGAAGACAAATCCAATTTTTTTACCTCTAATCTCTGCAAGTTTGCTCTCAGGAAGTCTAGTTATATCAATTCCATCAATTAGTATCTTGCCTGAAGTAGGTAAGTCTAAACCTCCGAGTATTCCCAAAAGTGTACTCTTGCCAGATCCCGAAGGCCCCATTAAAGCGACTATTTCACCTTTTTCTACAGCAAGGTCTATTCCACGCAAAATAGGAATCTGTACCTTCCCAAGAGTGTAGCACTTGAATAGGGCCCTTGCGTCAATTACTGGTGGTTCCATTTTTCTTTAACCTCTAAAGATTTTGAATTAATTGCTAAGAGGACTCTTTAGAAGACCCTTCTTTTTTTGATTTTCGTTTTTTTCTGTAAAGATAAATTCCACCAACAATTACCGCCAACAATACTATTGGAACTATCAAACTAGTAGCAATTTGAACTCCAGTGGCTTGAGGTACAGCATTAACAGAAACAAAGAATTCTTTTTCATCAGAGTGCGCTCCTTGATCGTCATTATATGTAATAGTGAGTTTACATTTAACTTCTCCACTATTAGTTCCAGAATTTAGAGCAAATACTCCATTGGCGTAATCATCTTTTAGAATCTTACCAAGATATGCTTCGCTGTCTCCAGTAAAAGGGGATTCTATTTTGACTTTAACATTGTCTGCATTAGTTGATCCAATATTTTCTATTTTTAAAGTTAATACAAAAGGTTGATTCTGCATAATTCTTGTGGGATCGGTTGTCTTTCTGCCAAGTTCTAATTGAGGTGTTCCAGTTATTTTTAATCCGAGAACTTCATTTTGTGTGTGTGTAACTCCAAGATTATCTTGGAAAGACAGTACTAAGGTCATTATATGATTCTTTGGAGTAACATTTTTCCCTATTGATAAATCATAAGATGCAACTATGTACTCCCCTGTTCTAACATCTTGAAATGTCTTAGTCAAGGAAGATGAAACAGGAACTATTTCAGGGTCTTGTGTATCCAAAGAAACTTTTAACCATTGTAGCCTATTTCCGCCAACATTTTTCAATCTGAGATTAACATTAAAAACCATTCCTGGGTCTACAGTTTTGCCTTTAACTCCGTTAACGGTAAAATCGTCTACACTAACAAGTGTATCGCCGATAACTTTAATCTCTATCTCTTCGCGGTAATTCCCTCTGTTCGTTTCAATAATTATTGGTATTTTATAATTTCCATATGCGGCACCACTGTCAACATCAATTACAAAAAACGCACCTTTTGGAATTGTTGTAAGATTTCCAATTACAAATTGGTCAGATTCTTTATTTGAGGCCGAAAAGGGAGGGGAAAGATCTAAATAAACTTTTACAGTTTGAAATTCCAATGAAGTCTCATTGTTAACAGTAATAGTAACTAAATTATTTTCTGTACCTGCACTAAGAGATGATCCTTGTATTACGATAATATCGAAATTTTTATCTGCTGCAGAAACAGACGTCCCAAATGCTAACAATAACATTCCAATTGTTAAATAAGTTATTAATTTCATAATATCACGTTCCTATGCTTGAAACACATATCTTGAGATTTTTATAATTAATCTTTTTATATGTTTTTCGACTACTTATAATTAAGGTTAAAACTTTAATATTTTTTACAATTTGAAGAATATAAACGCCCATATTTTAAACTAATTAAGCATTTAAATAGACAAAATAATTAATTTAAGAATTAAAGGAGGATTAATAAGGTGAAAATATGGATGAATTAATTTTTCCTGAGCCTTACAAACATGAACATGAAAAGATATGCGATGTTAATGAATTATATAATGAAAAACAAACATTTGGCGAAAAGGCATCTGATTGGGTTACTTCTAAGATTGGGTCTTGGTTATTCATATTTGTACAATCTGTAATTTTACTAGTATGGGTTTCTTTGAATATATCTGCATGGATTAATCAGTGGGATCCCTATCCATTTATATTCTTAAATCTAGTTGTTTCGCTAATGGCATCTTATACGGCGCCTGTAATAATGATGAGCCAGAATAGGCAAGATGCAAAAATTAGATTGGAGGCCCACACAGATTATTTGATAAATTTAAAAGCAGAAGAGGAAATTAGGGTAATATTGGATAATCTAAATGCACAAAACAATGCTATTCAAGTAATTTACCAAAAATTATCTTCTCTTGAAGATTCATTTAAAAACACTGAATAAATCTATTTTGATGTGATGAGTTGAAATATAAAAAATTTAAATCATTAGGCTTAATTTATATATTGACTTTCTTCCTATTTGGGGGGCTAAGTAATTTAATTCCCGAAAGCTTTATAGAGTGGGGCTATTTGGGCATATTTATTTCTGGCATATTGTATGTATTTTCTTTTACCGCCCCTATTGCGACTGCATTAATCCTAATTTTTTCTAGTAATAAAAATATTATTCTGCTAGGTTTGATTGCAGGCGTTGGTTCTTTAGTGGGCGATATGATAATATTCCATTTTATTAGGATATCATTTGCTGATGAAATAGAAGAATTTTCAAATCACAAATTATCCCTTTTTACTTTAAAGAAAATTCCTCGTAGATATCAAAAATATTTAGCATACATTGTAGGTGCCTTTTTTATAGCAACACCACTGCCCGATGAAATTGGAGTCACAATCCTTGCTTCGTCTAAGGAGGTAAAACTGAAACATTTTGGGATTGTTTCGTATGTACTAAATACAGGCGGCATTTTTTTGATAGTTTTATTACGAAATGTTTTATGAGTAAATATTAAAAACTGGCCGCAATTATACAAATACTAAACCTTAACTTTAAAAGGTCTTTATTTGTTTATAGTAAACATGCCAAAACACCTTGTCGTAATAGGTGCTGGAGCTGCTGGGCTACCCGTTGCATCGCAAGTTAGACGAAAAAATAAAGAAATAGAAATAACTGTCATTACTGATCGTGAATATTTTGCTTACAGTCCCTGTGGCATACCGTTTGTAATTTCTGGAATGATAAATTCATTTGAGACTCTTATTCTTAGGGACATAAAGTACTATGAAGAAATGAATATTAAAATCTTAAATAAAACTACAGTAAATAAAATAGATTTGGATGACCGTGAGGTCTTTTTTGGCGATGAGAAAATAAAATATGATATATTGGTTATAGCTAGTGGTGCAAAACCAATAATACCACCAGTACCAGGAATAGATCTTGATGGCGTATATTTTTTAAATTCATTAGAGGATGCCTTGAAAATTTCAAATTCATTGAAAAATACAAAATCTCCAACTATTATAGGTGCCGGTGCAATTGGCCTTGAGATGGCCCACGCCTTTCTAAAAAAAGGCCTTAAATCAAGAATTATTGAAATGAAAGATCGGGTTCTCCCAAACATGCTAGATAAAGACATGAGCAATATTGTGGAAGACTATTTATCTCCTTTAAATATGAAAATCCACACATCTACAACCGCTTCTTCTATTTTGGGCGAGAAAAAAGTAAACCATGTGAAGGCCAATGGAAATGAGTTCGAAACAGATTTAGTTCTCGTGTCTGTAGGGGTCAGACCAAATGTTGAATTAGCAAAGAACGCAAGCATTGAAACTGGTAGCACGGGCGGGATAGTTACTGATGCTTCGCTAAGGGTAAAAAGAAAAGGTAAATTTGTTAAGAATGTGTATGCTTGTGGCAATTGTGTTGAAGTTACAGATATTATTACCCATAAATCTACAATTAGTGCATTGGGGTCGACAGCAATCCGTCAAGGTGTCGTAGTGGCAGATAATATACTAGGTAAAAACTCTATTTTTGGACCAATATCAAGCCCGAGTATTGCAGTTATTGGTGAATTAGAAGTTGGTACAGTAGGAGTTACAAAAGAAAAAGCACTTGAATACGGAATTATTCCAATAGAAGGTAATGCTAAAGGGTTAACAAGGGCCAAGTATTACCCAAGGGGAGAAGATATCTATGTTAAGATTCTATCAGACAGCGATTACAGGGTCATTGGCGCACAAGTTATTTCAAAAGAAGGAGTTAAAGGGAGAATTGATGCTATGTCCCTTTTAATAGGTAGAAAAACAACTGTACATCAAGTTGCAACTTCTGAAACTTCCTATGCTCCACCAATCTCAAGTGCTTTAGATCCACTAACAATGGCTGCAAGAAAAATAATCGGTTCTGATTGAATATATCACACAGAAACTTATGTATTTTAAAAATAATTAATTATTAAATAAATTTTATATTTGATTTAAGGAATTCTTAAATATAGATTCAAGATACAAAAATATATGGGGAAAAGATTTTCTATTATTCTTTTTTTATTAGTGGGTATTTTATTTTTTTCATTGATGTTTATGTCTGAAACACAAAAATTAAACGTACAATTGAAATCAAATTATGAGCTAGAAGGTAAAATAACAGAATCTTATACAATCCTTCAAGAAACTAACTCTTCTTTAATTGAAAAAAGATTGGAACTTGATGAAAAAATTCAATATAAAAATAATCTAAGTGAAGAAGAGAAGTCTCTTCTTGAGATACAAAATAAACTAAATCAAGAAGTTTTTTCTTACAATGTTTATGAATCAAAGGATCCAAGAGATTTTGTTGATATCAATGATTCTCTAGTCTTAGAGACTTTAAATCAGATTATTACACCTAACATGGGCAATGCGGAAAAAGCAAGGGCAATATTCAATTACACGAGAGATGAGATCTCAAAGGATGAAAAACTTATACGAAATGGAAGGATTGATTACTGGAACTATCCCAAAAATATTATTAATAGTAAAAAAGGCCAATATGAAGATAAAATAATTTTACTCATATCTATGCTTAGGTCTGCCGGATTTAAAGAAAATGAAGCTGAAGTGGTTGGGGCAAAGATTAGTCTACTTGATTCAACTTCTTCAGATATATGGGTAGAACTCAAATTGAATGGAAATACCTATTTGCTTTTGCCTAGGGAGAATAATAATTTTGACTCATTTACCAAAGATACCATCTATAAAATGTATAGTGTCCAAGAATTATACAGATTTAATGATAAAACTTTAATGAGGTCATAAATTGAACAGCAAACAGTTTAAGATATTAATTATTCTATTAATGGTAATTGCTTCGCTATTTTTTGCAGGCTATTTAATTAGATATTACCAATTTGCCAATAGTCTAAATCAAGAAAAAAGTTTGGAAAATACCCTTTTTTATAATACTCAAGAAAAATCAAATATCCAAGATAAAATAAAGATTATGGAAGCTAGAATTGAAGCTGAAAAAGAGGATATAACTGACCTCCAAACAAAAATATCAGAAAGAGAGCAAAGTGTGAGTGGTCTTAAAGAACAGATCAATACTTATGAAAAATTAATTAAATATGACATGACAGTCTTCATAACACCTGATTCGGATAATATTAAATCTTTCGCAAATGACATTAACACAAATGATCCTGTCCAAATATACAAGTTTGTGCGTGATGAAATTAAATATGTCGAAGATTATTTGACTTACGATTATAGATTTGAATATTGGCAATTACCAGAAGAAACTCTTAGGATAAGGACAGGAGACTGCGAGGATCAGGCTATCTTATTATGCACTTTATTTAGGGCTAAAGGATATGGCCCAGATGATGTAAAAGTCGTATTTGGACTAACATCTGAAAATACTGGCCATGCCTGGGTAGAACTTTTTTATGAAGGAAATTGGGTTGTTTTTGATCCAACAAGTAGTGCGAATGAGTATATTGAAAAGACACGTTACTATTCATTAATCAATGCTAATTATAAAGGTTCTTTTAACGATGTATTTTATGAAGTAATGGAGTAGATTAATCTATTACAATCAAGGCATCTACAGCGACTGCACCTTTTTCACACACAAAAACTGGATTTAAATCAAGTTCTTTTACTTCAGGGAAATCAGATACAAACTTAGATACTTTAAGTATTATCTCTACAAGTGCATCTATATCAGAAGGTTTCTCACCTCTGACTCCACAAAGCATTTGGTGGGATTTAATTTCAGAAATCATTTCGTAGGCATCTTCTTGTTCTATCGGGACAATTCTAAAGGAAACATCTTTTAATACCTCAACAAAGATTCCTCCTAGACCAAACATAAGTACATGGCCAAATTGATTGTCCCTGGAAACTCCTATGATAACTTCCCTTTGTTTTGGCATCATATGCTGGACTATTACTCCACGTATATCTGCAGTAGGGTCAAACTTTTTTGAGTTTTCAAGTACTCGTCTATAGCCTTCTAAAATATCTTCTGCTTTTGATAGATTAAGAATTACAGCACCCGCATCAGTTTTATGTTGGATATCAGGAGATGCAACCTTTAATACTACAGGATACTCAACTTGCCTAGCAATTTTAAGTACTTCTTCTTCAGATGTTGCAATTCCTTCTTTTGGCACTTTAATACCATAAGCTTTCATAATTTCCTTAGCTTCATGTTCCATCAATGAAGTTCTACCTTCAGACCTTACAAACTCCAATATTCTCTTTACGCTCTCTATGTATATCACCTCGAACTATTGCATGATTAACTAAGGCATATGCTGCTCTTGCTGCTCGCTCGGGGGACGGGTAAACTGCTAATCCCCCTTCTTCCAATTTTTTAAAGTATGGAGTAATTATCTCTCCTCCTGCCCCTAATATAATCATGGGTTTTTCAGAGCTCTTTTTAATATTAAGAACGGTATCAACAGAGTCCAAAGATAATGTGGGAACTTGAAGTAACAAAATAACAATAATCAAACCTACGTCTTTATCCTCTAAAAGTGCTTTTAGTCCAACTTCATACCTTTCTTTATCTGCATCGCCCACTAAATCCATTGGATTAGAGACAACTACTCTTTCGGGAAACTGTTCTTTTAGTTTCATTATAGTATCTTCTCCTAGATTAGCAAGTCGGAGCCCGTTCATCTCCAATGCGTCTGCGGTCATTACACCTAAGCCACCAGCATTAGTTATTATTGCAATCCCATCGCTCTTGGGAAAAACCTGCTTTTCTAAGGCTTTGGCCATATCAAAAAGTTCTTCAAAATTATTTGCCCTTATTATGTGGGATTGTTTAAATGCTGAGTCATATATTATGTCCTCGCCTGCGAGACTTCCAGTGTGACTTGAAGCGGCTTTAGCTCCTGATTTAGTCTTACCTGATTTTAATGCTAAAATAGGGATCTTTTTTGATACCCTCTTTGCTGATTCCATAAATCTCTGGCCACGCCTTATCCCTTCTATGTATAAACAAATCACTTTTGAATTTTCATCATCACATAAGTAGTCAAGAAGATCTGCTTCATTTACATCTATTTTATTACCATAACTTACAACATTAGATATACCAATTCTTTCCTTACTTGTCCAATCTAAGATAAGCCCTGCAAATGCTCCACTCTGTGAAAGAAATGAAATTTTGCCTTTAGCAGGGTATGAAATTTTATCTTTAGACAAAAAGATTGTATTTACCCCAGAAAAATTATCGTAAATACCTATACAGTTAGGGCCAATTATCCGGATTCCATATTTCTTGGATATTTCTAATAATTTATCTTCTCTTTCTTTTTCTCCAATCTCTGAGAATCCCCCTGAGACTATAATTACCCCTTTTACGCCTTTTTTACCACATTCCTCTAAAACATCACTGACAAATGGTGCGGCTATGGCAATAACTGCCATTTCAATTTTGTTAGGCACATCAAGTATGCTTTTATAGCTAGGTTTACCAAAAATATTCTTTTGTTTTATGTTAATTGGATACAATTCTCCGGGAAAATCTTCAGTAAGATTCTTCATTATTTCATAGCCCACGCTTCCAACTGTATCTGAAGCGCCTATGACCGCGATAGAAGAAGGATTAAAAAAGAAACTTAAATCTGTCATACTCTCACACATTATTTTGAGAGCTATTAATTTAAATATATTGTGTAGGTAAAATTAAATGATAAAAAATTTAAGAAGATTTGAGAATTTCTTCTATTTTTTCTTTTAATATTTTGTTTATTATACTTCCGTCAACTTTTCCTCTGAATTCCTTCATGCATAGGCCCATTAATGGAGAAATTGCACGATCCCCTTTTTCTAATATAAAATCTCTTTTCTCCTTTATTATCCTTTCAATTGCTGATTCAACATCCAAAGAACTATTCTCTGAGGAAAAATCTGACAGAACTTTTTCAATATCTTCTCCCTTTGATACTCTCTTCAAAACTTCTTCTATACCTTCTTTTGCAATTATTCCTTTTGATACTTTTTCAAAAAGCAAGTATAGAGTTACGTCGTCAGTTACATATCCTTCTTCTTTTTCCAAATTTTTAGAAAGATCTAAAGCCTTAATAAAGATAGTAGATTTTATATCAAGGGTGGTTGATACTTTTTCAAAAAGTTCTGGATTTTCATAAACAATTCTTTCTGCTTCTTCCTTTTTAAGTGCATATTTAGAAACGAATCCCTTTACCTTTTCATCGAATGTTTCAGGCAGATTTTCACTAATAGTTTCTACTAGTTTTGTATCGATAGTAAATGGTAGAATGTCAGTTTCAGGATACATTCTTGCCCTACCTGGAAGAGGTCTCGAATATTTAGAATTTCCATCTTCTAAGGCATCTCTAGTTTCATTCGGTACTCCGGAAAAAGCTTTTTTACATCTATCAAATATCTCTTCTAAGGCCTTGTGGCAGATGTTCTCTTTCCCGGTAATAATAACAAAAGAATCCAGTTCATTTATTTTCAATTTAGTTTTTATCTTGTTAACTTCATCAACACTAATACCATAATTTGGAAGCTCGTCTATGTGGAATAAGCCCGATAATCCATATGTTTTCGCATGGTCAGCTAATTCAGTTCCAAATCTTCTGCCTTTTTGAATTTCTTTTCCAAGTATACCTTTGAAATTTTTCAATTTAATGCCATAGACAGCGCCGTTCTTTTTAATTGAACTTGCAATAATCTTGGATGAAGTGTTGGAAAATATATCGGTCAATTCAATAATTTTTAATTCAAGGTCTTTTTCAGAACCTTTGTTATCCAATTCCTTTTTTATTTCGACAAGATTGATTTGTCTTTCTATCTCTCTTTCAACCCATAGAGGTATCATCTCTAACTTCTGAACTCCTTTTAGTTCAACTCTTCCTCCTTCTCGGATGGAAACATTGAGGTCCTGCCTTATCGTACCTAGCCCTCTTTTTACTTTTCCTGTGGCCCTTAATATTTGCCCCAGAATATAGGCTGCCTCTTTTGCTTGTTCTGGATTTGATATATCAGGACCCGTTGCAATTTCAACAAGCGGGATCCCCAATCTATCCAGTCTAAAAGTCTTGGTAGTATCGTCTTGGCTAATTAATCTCGCCGCATCCTCTTCAATGCATACTGTGAGAATGGAGACTGGCCCATCTTTTGTCTTGATGTGTCCATCTGTTGAGATAAGCATAGTCCTCTGAAAAGCTGAAGTATTTGAACCATCAAGAACCGTTTTCCTCATTACTTGAATTTCCTCAATTATATTAGAATTTAGAAGTAAAGATACTTCAACACCAATTACTTTAGCTTCGTCAGAAACAAGATGAGGGGGTTCCTCGTCAAGCTCAACTAGACAATTTGTATCATAATATTGATAAATATAGGTTTTACCCCTCATATATTCTTTCAATGCAGCAACATCTACTTCGCCTATCTCAGACGGCGTTGGTCTAAGTTTTCGTTCAACAGTAAAGATAGGATCATCAGTTCTAAGAACTGTTGGACAATGACAAAATAGTTTTCTTTTAGTATTTAGTTGCTGATGAATCTCTAATCCTACTTTAAGGCCGAGTTGCTTATAGTCCATTCTTATCACCTTTTATGCGGTAATTTATCTCGCCAGCCATATTATCAAGCATATTTCTCTTGACCTCAAAGTAATCGTTTGTATGGCCCAGAATCCATGAAAGCTTAAGATATGCCGTTTCTGGTAACATGTCCTCTGCATATATTACTCCCATTTCCTCCATTATCCTACCATTCGAGTAAACAAAAGGATCCACTCTTCCAAAAAGACACTGTGTAGCAAAAACAATGATTATTTCTTCTTCTCTTGCTCTTTTAATAGAATCTACCCATGAGAACTTCTCATTTATTGTATCAGTTGGCACATGACCAAGGGCCGATGCCTCAATAACTAATCCCTTGTATCCTTTGTCTATATAATAATCAAGAATTTCAGGATTAAAATTTGGATATGCCTTAATAATAGCAGTTCTTTCTTCCATCTCTATATCTGGGTATACTTCATTTTCATCATTTCTTATCCTATAATCAGATAGTTTCTCAATTTTCCCATTCATGGAAACTTTGGCCAATGGAGAGGTATTGATAGGCTTAAAAGTATCCCTTCTAGTAGAATGCATCTTTCTAACTTTTGTTCCTCTGAGGACATTGCAATAAGTATCGTCCATTTCTCCATGCATGACAATTACTGCTTCTCCGATATCAGAATGCCCGGCAATATATGAGGCGCAAATGAGATTCATAGAACCGTCAAAACTTCCCCTATCTGGGCTTCTTTGTGCACCCACAAGGCAAACTGGTTTTGATAGATTTTGGAGCATAAAAGATAATGCAGAAGAAGTATAATGAAGCGTATCTGTACCATGGGTGATAATAATTCCCTTGGAACCAGAATTTAATTCTTTTGCCGCTTCTTTAGCTAGAATTTTATAACATTCAAATGTCATTGATTCTGAAGCTATCTGGAATGGAGAAGAGATATTTCGAAATGTTGCGATATCGGACAGTTCAGGGGCCATGAAAAAGATTTCTTCTGGTTTCATAAGCCATCTTACCCCTCCAGTTTCATAATCTACTCTAGATGCTATTGTACCTCCAGTCGAGATTAGAGATATTTCAGGAATATCCTTTCTTTTTTCAAACTTTACTTCAGAAAAAATTTTTGGCTTTTGTTTTTTCTCAACGTTAATAATTTTAACAGAGTCTCTTCTAAAACCTATATTATATCCATTAGGTAATTTAATAATAATTGAATCTTTTTTTGGGGAGGGTATTACTATTCCTTCGTAACTAATTTCGCCCTTCCTTATTGTAATTACATCTCCAACTTCTGGTTCCATATCTAAGGATAGGAATAATACTATATAAGTGTTTTACATATTTCTAATTCAGAAAAATTAAAGAAAATAATAAAAAATAAATAATAATAAGGAGTTAATAACTAAATCCTCTTGCTTTCATTGCATCGACAACTCTCTCGATTGCAACAACGTAAGAAGCTGTTCTCATACCTATACTGTATTTTTCCTTAGCGCCGATTACATCCCAAAATGCCTTTGTCATCTTTTTGTCAAGTTTTTCATATACTTCATCTGCAGTCCAGTAATAATTCATTAAGTTCTGGACCCACTCAAAATAGGAAACTGTTACTCCACCTGCATTACATAAGAAGTCAGGTATCTGGTATATTTCTTTTTTGATAAGGATTTCATCAGCTTCAGGAGTTACAGGACCATTAGCTAGTTCAGCAACCATTTTCGCCTGAATATTATCTGCGTTTTTAGCAGTAATCTGATTTTCAAGTGCCGAAGGGCAGAGAATATCACATTTAAGATATAATAGTTCTTCATTAGTTATGTTTTTTGCGCCCGGGAATTTAACAACGGAACCGGTTTTTTCTTTGTGCGCAAGAACTTTATATGGATCAAGGCCTGCCTCATTATAAATTCCACCTTGGGAATCGGAAACAGCTATAATCTTAGAGCCTTGATCATATAAAAATTGAGCAATGTAAGATCCTGCGTTCCCATATCCTTGGACTACCGATGTTGTTTTTTTTATATCCCATTTCAAATATTTTACGTATTCTCTAATGGTATACCATGCACCTTTTGCTGTTGCATCTCCTCTCCCTAAAGAGCCACCAACAGATAGTGGTTTTCCAGTAATTACTCCAGGGGTGTAGTGTTGCCTTATCTTAGAAAATTCGTCCATCATCCAAGCCATAATCTTTGGAGTGGTATAAACATCTGGGGCGGGAATGTCCAACTCTGGACCTATAAATTTGTAAATTGCTCCAATGTAGCCCCTAGAAAGCCTTTCAATTTCTCTATCGCTCATTTCTTTTGGGTTACAGATTATTCCTCCTTTTCCCCCACCATAGGGTATATCAACAACTGCACACTTCCACGTCATCCAAGCGGCAAGAGCCCTTACTTCAGCGGGGGATACGTTCCAATGGTATCTTATCCCCCCTTTTGTTGGTCCTCGGGCATCGTTATATTGACATCTATAACCAGTAAAAACTTTAACATTACCATTATCCATAGTAACTGGAATGGTTACCTCAAGGAACCTTTTTGGCTTTTTCAGCGCTTCATATATCCCTTCATCAAGTTTAAGAACTTTGTTTACTTTATCAAGTTGTTTTAATACGTTTTCAAATGGATCTATGTTCTCCATAGAATACCTCCCCTTTGAACTGTTATTTTTTTAAGTATTTAAATCTTAGTTATTATATTTGGCAGAAATAGACCCCATTTGACATTAAATTATCAAATTTAATGCCATTTAATCATTTTATTAAACCAATTAAAGAATAGATGGCATTTAATTGTAGTAAGAATTAATCAATAAAAAAGTTAAGCCGTACAATATTCGACGTTTATAAATCCTCTTCCATAAGCGTGACCATATACTTGTTAAATAAAAGATCTTTCCCGGAAAAACTTTCGCCGTGTCCAGGGAATACTTCTTTCACTTTAATTTCACATAATTTTTTTAAAGATTCCTTGAGATCTTCGAGACTTCCTGAAGGCAGGTCATATCGCCCAACTGAACCTTTGAAAACTGTATCTCCAGAAAAAAGATAGCTTTTATCTTCTTCTAGCAAACACATTGACCCTGATGTATGTCCAGGGGTGTGTATTACTTTAAGCAAATAATCTCCAATATCTATTACATCGTTTTCTTTTAGAGGATTCACGTCTTTATAACCCTCAAAAGTATTAGAAAATGCCCAGAAGAAAGTTTTTTCAGTTGCATTTTGAATATCTAGGTAATCCTTTTCGTGCGCATAAATGGGCACTTCAAAAAATTTGTTACCACCAATGTGGTCATAGTGACAATGTGTATTGATAATAAAATCTATCTGTATGTCATTTTCATCGACATAATCATATATTCTATAATTTTTATATGTTCCAGTATCAATTAATACAGTTTTATCGCTCTCAAGTATGTAGCAATTAGAGTCGATTCCCAAAGACTCAATAAAATGAAACATTAGATCATCACTTGAATTATATTAACCAAAAGACTCTTGTAATTTTTTTAGATTTTTAATAAAATCTGAATTCTTATTTGCAATTAATACATAGCTTAAAATATCTTCGAGTCTTTTAACAGGTACTATGTTTATCTGTTCCTTTTTTGATTTTTCTACGTATACGTCATCTTTGTTTGAATAGGGTATTATTACTTCTTTCATTCCACTCTCAACTGCGGCCTCAATTTTAGCACTGACTCCACCTATAGGTAAAACATCTCCTCTTACTGAAAGAGATCCAGTCATGGCAATATCCTGCCTTATTGGAATATCTTCAAGTGCAGAAATAACAGCTGTTGCAACAGATACACTGGCACTGTCCCCTTCAACACCCTCATATGCCTGAAGGAACTGGATAGTGATATCGAAGTTGGATAAATCCTTATTTGAATATCTCTTTACTAAGGAGGACACTATCGATATCGACTCTTTTGCTATTTCTCCAAGTTTTCCTGTTGCAATTACATTACCATGTGATTTTGATGAGGAATTGGCAACACCGACTTCTATAGGAGTAATAATTCCACTGCCTTCTCCTAAAACAGCGAGCCCATTAACTTTTCCTACCTGGGCACCTGTAGATCCAAATATTTGATAAGCTTTTTTCCTATCAATGTAATCATCTGCAATCTGATGTTCAAGAGATCTTGAAAGTTTTCTAGCTTCGATAATATGTTCAACGGTAACAATATTATCTCCTTTAGTTAAGGCAACATCACCGGCAGCCCTAACCATACCTCCAAGTTCTCTCAGCCTAAGCGTTAGGTGATTCTTTCTGTTGCTTCTCCTTCTTGCCTCTTGAACAATCTCAGCAACAGCGTCAAGTGAAAAGTGCGGTATTTTTGCATCTTTCTTTACCTCTTGAGCAACAAATCTAACTATCTTCTTGATATTTTCCTCAGTTGCTGGCATTGAATTTTCCATGTAAACTTCATATCCATATCCTCTGACCCTTGAACGTAAGGCAGGGTGCATATCACGCAAAGTTTCAAGATTTCCCGCTGCCACTAGGACGAAATTACATGGAACTTTTTCTGTCCTGACCATAGCACCAGAACTCATTTCACTCTGCCCTGTGATAGGGTATGCTTTTTCTTGCATACCTGTAAGAATAGCTTGTTGCATTTGAATCTTTAAAGTTGAGATTTCATCTATAAATAATAGACCTTTGTGAGCCTTCTGAATCATTCCTGCTTCAACTCTTTCGTGAGCTGGTGTACCAAGACCTCCAGACTGGAATGGGTCATGCCTAACATCCCCAAGTAATGCTCCTGCGTGAGCGCCTGTTCCATCTAAAAATGGTGCATGGTCCCATTTAGAGTTATCAACTAATATTTTTGGAATCATGACTTGATTTTTAATTCTAAATGTCTGCATTCCAAAGAAAATAATAACTGCAAGAAACAGCCCCCATAATAACTGCCCTTGTGTAAATGCAATAACAATTATCGCACCAATAACAAAGAAAAGTATCATTCTTTTGCTTTCTTCCTGTTTTTTTGCCATCGCTTTGTGCTCATCAATTATAAGTCTTGCTTTACCCCTTGGAACGGTCCTAATCCTTGGAGTATTTGGGTCATCGGGATTTGGATAAGCAAGTATATCTTCAAGATCTTCTTTTGGGAGAAGTTCTGCCATTGCCAAACCCAACATTGATTTTCCTGTTCCGGGTTCCCCTATTAACAATACATTTCTTCTTTGTTTTGCCGCTGTCTTAACAATCTCAACAGCGTGGTCTTGACCAATTACCTGGTCGATAAGACTTTCAGGCACTTCTATCTCTTCAGTAGTAGAAACATCATAAAAAGATTTAATCTGCTCTCTGACTTTTTTTACTTCTTCTGTAATGTCTACCAATTCTTCGTTTATTGGTTCTATTTCTTTTTCTTTTACTTCATGAATAGAAGATTTTTTCTTTGCCATTTGTATTTCCTCTAAAAAGACTTATGCGTTTATAGATACCTAGCCTTTAAAAATATATCGTACTTATAATATAGAACATATTATCCAGTAATTTTCCATTTTATAATATAATAAATCTTATAGAAATAGAATTTAAAGAGAAAAATATATTAATGGTTAGACATACCTAATTTTAGGTGTTCACATGTATGTTACATCACTATCATCAAAAACAACTTTGGATAAATTAAGAGGTGATTTCAAACTTATTGACTGTCACTTTGAAAGATTTCCGGACGGAGAAGGATATGTTAGATTTGATGACAAAGTCAAGAATATTAAAGAAATCCTTATAGTTCAATCATTGTACTATCCCCAAGATGAACATATAATGCAGCTTTTTTTCATGATTGATGCCTTAAAAGACTTAAACATTAAGATTAATCTCTTAATTCCTTACATGGCCTATGCAAGACAAGACAAGAGATTCAAAGACTGGGAATCAGTTTCTGGCATATCTTTAGCAAAGATTATAGATCGATTTGAACTTGAATCGAAGTATACAGTAGATATACACGATTTAAAAATAACAAAAGCTATGAAAGGAGAAAATCTCTCGGCTATGCCCGCAATAGCAGATTATTTAATGAATTTAAATCTTAAAGAGCCTGTTATTATTTCTCCCGATAAAGGCTCAGTAGAAAGAGCTAAAATAGTTGCGGACCAAATGGAGGCAGAGTTCGATCATCTTGAAAAGACAAGGCTTTCTGGAGACACCGTTGAGATAAGACCAAAAGAAATTAACACTAAAAATAGAGATGTTGCAATTGTCGACGATATAATATCAACTGGGGGAACCATGGCAAAGGCATGTGAAGTTCTTAAAAGAGAAGGAACTTTAAAGGTGTTATCAGGTGCAACCCACCTGTTGATGATATCTAATGCGGAAGAAAGATTAAAAAAGGCAGGTATTGATCGTATCTTTGGTTCAGATTCCATTCCATCTAAATTTTCTGACATATCAATTGCAAGTATTATAGAAGAAATGTTTTAGGCGATTAAATGATTGATCTTGGGGAAGTTAAAAAATTAAGGAAGAAATTTGGAGTGACTCAGAAGGAGCTAGCTTCAAAAGCCGGTGTTACCCAAGCGTATATAGCTAAACTTGAGAACAAACAGATTGACCCCAAAATTTCTTCTTTTAACAAGATCTTAAATGCTTTAGAAGAGCTAAGGGTAAGAATGAAAAAAATACAGGATGTTATGGTTTCTCCTGTAATCTTCGTTCACCCCAAGGATAAGGTTAGTGATGCCATAACAATAATGGCGCGGTATAACATATCACAGTTGCCTGTTTTGAGAAATGGTACCCCCGTGGGAAGTCTTTCTGAAAAATCATTGATAAAAAAACTTGGAATCGGAAAAATTTGTGAAACTCCAGATCTTACAGTGTCTGAGATTATGGAAGAAAGTTTCCCGGTAGTTTCTAAAGAACAAAGTTTTGCTGAAGTATACACACTACTAAAAGAAAATCAAGCTGTTCTTATTGAAGAAATGGGGAGAGTTGTAGGAATAATCACAAGAGCAGATATTCTTGATAAAATATAATATTATTAATAGTTAATTTTAAAAACAAATCTTCACTCCATAAGAAAAAGGAGGTTGTATATGCCAATAATTAATTTTAATATTACAAAAGCCGTAGTAGAAAAGAAAAAATTGGAGAAAGCTCCTGAAGGACCAGTGAGTTTCACTCAAACGCCAAATATTGTCTCAATTAAAGAGATGCAGCTTTCAGGACCTAGCGGAAGATTAAACGTGTTAGATGTTGAGTTTGATTTCCTATCAAAGTACGAACCTGAAGTAGGCAGTGCAAGCATTAAAGGAAACGTTTACTACCAAGAAGGAGAAGAGTTCAGAAAAAAAATCGTTGAACAGTGGGAAGGTAAGAAGACCCTTGACACAGCATTTTTTGATGAAGTGATAAATGGAATAAACGCAAAATGCTACGTATTTTTAATGATGTTAATAAAAGAGCTCGGCCTTCCAATTGCAACGCCATTCAGGTACAGCGCTTCTCCAGAAGCTACTAAGACTGAAAAACCAAAAAAGAAATAATATTTTTATAGTTTATCTCATATTTTTTCTTTTAAATTAAAATTTTATGTTGTCATTAATGCTGATTAAATAAGTGGATGGCTAGACCATCCATGAAAAACCTTTTATTAAATAATCAAAAGGAACAATTGGGTAAGTTAACCTATTTTATTGGTTGACTACATAAAGGAGGAGATTATTTGGCATTAAGAGAAATGACACCATATAGAAGATTCATGTCGGCTATGGCCGGTGGCCGTGTTGACAGAACACCCACTATAGTACTTTCAAACTTTTGTAAAGAATTAATGGCATCAACAAACGTTACTTGGCCAGCATGTCAGACCGATCCAAAGGTTATGGCACAATTCCAGGCAGGGAGATATGAAGTCTGGGGATTAGATTTACTTATATCCCACAATGATTTAGTATCCGAAGCAACTATGCTTGGAGCAGATATTGATCTTGGAACAGATTTAAGACATCCTTCAGTATTGAAACATGTCCTTGAAAACACTGACCCAACAAAATACAACATACCAAAAGATGTTACATCTAAAGGAAGAAATCCAATAGTTGAAGGATCGACTAAGATTCTAGTTGAAAAATATGAAAAACTTGTTCCTGTTTTTAGAACTGTTACAGGCCCAATGACTATTGCAGGTCACCTTTGGGGCGTTGACAGAATATTAATGTGGTCAAAGCAAGAAGAAAAGAAGTTTGAAGCTTGTCTTGATATTTGTACCGATCTTTGTATTGAGATTATTAGAAACTCTATTGATTCAAGCGGAGCAGATGGATTTTACATGCCTGATCCAACAGCTTCTGGAGACTTACTAGATCCAAAAGATTACCAGTACTTCCTTGAACCAAGATATAAGAGAATGACAAAGGAAACAAAAGATGCTATGTCTATATTACATATCTGTGGTGACACAAGAGGATATATGGACAGAATCCCACACTCTGGATTTGACGCATTCTCATTCGAGGCCCCTGGAACATCAGTTAAGGAAGCCGTAATGGGTCTTGGAGACAGAGTTACACTCATCGGAAGTTTGGAAACAATCCCAGTCGTAATGATGGGTACTCCTGAATATGTTTATACACAATCACTAAGAGATATTGCGGATGGAGTTGACATTCTTTCCCCAGCATGCGGTACACCACCAATGACTCCAAACAAAAACATAAGAGCAATGGTAGAAGCATGTGAACCAAAGAAAGTAAAGAGAAAAGTAGTTGCACTAAGCAAAGAAGAAATCATAAAAAAATACACACCAGCAAAAGCTGACCTTGCAGACATTACAAAAGCAGTCATGTTAGGGGATGCTGTAACAACCGAAAATCTAGTAGTAGCAGCCCTTAAAAAAGGATTAAAACCAATCGACCTAGTAGAAGAAGCATTATTACCTGGCGCTATTGGAGTAGCAGAGATGTATGATGGCGGATATGCATTCGTTCCTGAAATATTACTCGCTGCAAATGCAATGAAGAAAGGTATCAGCCACTGCCAGAGCGCAATGGGAGATGTCAAGCCAAAGGGTAAGATTATTATGCACGTTGCATTCGGTGACGTTCACGCCATTGGAAAAGACATTGTAAAATCAATCTTGATTGCAAAGGGATACCAAGTAACTGATCTGGGGGCAAGTGTTCCATGGGATAAAGTTATTGAAGCAACAAAGAAGGAAAAACCTGATGTAGTCTCTGGAACAGCATTGATGACAACAACAAGAACTGCATTCCCCAAGGTAGCCGAACTTATGAAGAAGGAAGGCATAGAAGTACCATTCATAGTTGCCGGTGGAGCAGTCGACCCAGCATACGCAGAAACAATGGACTATGCCATATACTGTAAAGGACCAGGAGATGCTGAGCCTGTCTTTGAAGGTATAAGAAAAGGCAAGAAGTGGCAACAAATCAGAGAAGAAGAGCACAAGAAATACAAGTAAATTATTTTATTTTTTTCTTATTCTTTTTTTAATTAATTTTTCAAATCTATTCATTCTTTTAGAGAGTGCTCTCTCAAAAACTTTTTATATACAGACAAGTGAAATGTATTCTAAGGTTGATTAAAATGAAGAAAATTGCCATTATTGGGGGAACTGGCGGACAAGGCACGGGACTTGCTTTAAGATGGGCTAGGGCTGGACATGAAATCTTTATTGGATCTAGAGAAGAAAGCAAGGCTTGTGCATCTGCCGATAACTTGAAGGAAATATGTATTGATACTGCATGTTCTTTATTAGAAATAGAAAGGTCTGATGTCCAAGCTATAAAGGAAAAAGTTCCTGAAGCAAAGATACTAGGATTCGATAATCTAGAAGCAGCAAAAAAAGCAGATATAATTGTGATAAGTGTTCCTTATTCGCATCTTATCCCTACTGTAGCGTCTATTAAAGAGGCTTTAACTGAGGGGAAAACTGTCGTATCTGTAGTTGTACCTCTTTCAACTGCAGTTGGTGGAAAAGCCACGACAGTTATTTCCCCTTGGGAAGGGAGTGCAGCAGAAGTTATTCAGAGCTTAGTACCAGAGAATGTTCAAGTAATCAGCGCATTTCAGAATGTAAGCGCAGATAGACTTTCTGACCTAGCAAATACAGTTGATTGTGATGTAATCGTATGTGGTGGTTCAAAGGATGCAAGAAAGGGAATAATGGAACTTGCAAAAGACATACCTGGAGCAAGAGCGATTGATGGTGGACTATTACAAAATGCAAGACTCATTGAGCCAATAACGGCATTGCTCATAGGCATGAACATACGATATAAAGTCAAGGAAGGCATGGGCATAAGATTTACTTATCTGACTGAATAAATTAAAATATTATTTATTCTGAATATAATCCTTCTTTTTTATTATATACTTCGATTATGTTTCCATCTGGATCATAAAAATAAAAAAATCTCTTACCATTGATTTTTGGGTGTGGATGAGTTAGTGTAACTGGTTCTGATACTGTTTCTATAGAATTATTTACAAATTTTTCATGAAATGCATCCACATCTTCAACTTCAAATGCTATATGATTGAGCATTGAAGGGCTTTCCATAAGTCCACTTTTGAATTCTACTAATTCTATATTAACTTTTGATTTTGGATCGGATAATACTGCGAATACAACGTCAAAGCCTTCTATACCAGTTACTTTTTCGAACTGTTCACCACCTATTGGGTGTTCAAAGACTGTTTCTAAACCTAATGTTTCTTTATAGAATTTTTTTGACATTTCAAGATTTGAAACAAGTAAAGCTATGTGATTTAAAGTTGCCATGTATATTTTAACAAAAGGATAGTTTTAAAGGTTTTGAAAATATGCTTTATAATTTTACTAAGTTTATTAACCTAAAATTTATCAGACCTCATTTTTCTTATCAGTTTTATTTTTTTAGACATGCCACGCCCTCTTGCTTTCTCAGTTATCCTAGTCATCTCATTCTGCTTAATAGAAAGGTATTCTATTTCTTTTTTGAGTTTCATATAATGCTGGTATCTACGCAATTCAAGTTCGCCATTTTCAATAGCATTCTTTACTGCACAACCCGGCTCATTTAAATGGGTACAATCAGAAAATTTACAGTTTTCAGAAAGCGCTTCGATATCAGAAAAAACATCACTTACGTCTTCACCATCAGACCACAATTGGAGCTCTCGCATGCCTGGATTATCTATAATCATTCCCCCATTAGGAAGCATGAACATCTCACGATATGTTGTAATGTGTCTCCCATGACTATCCGATTTCCTAACTGATCCAACTTTTTGACGATTTGTACCAAGTAGTTTATTGATAATAGTAGACTTTCCAACTCCAGAAGACCCCAGAAGCGCTATCGTTTTTCCTTTGCCAAGATATTGATCAAGAGATTCTAAGCCTTCGTTAAGCTCAGCGCTCAATGTGTGTATGGGGATTGTTGGGTCTATCCTCTTAACTTCCTCCAATCTTTGATCAAGATCCTCACAAATATCTGATTTGTTCAATATTATAACAGGTTTTGACCCACTTTTTGAAACTAGAGTAAGGTACCTCTCAATTCTTTGAATGTTGAAATCATTGTCAAGACCCGATACAATAAAAACGAAATCAACATTTGCAAGTAATACCTGTTCTTCTGTAATCTTACCTGCAATCTTTCTAGAGAATTTGCTCTTTCTTGGAAGAACGGCATGGATGGTACCCTTACTAGCCGTTTCCATCTTTATGGCTACCCAATCCCCAACGACCGGAAAAGAAGTTTTGTCTTCGGCAGTGAATCTAAATTTACCTGAAACTCTAGTTTCAATTTCTCCAGTTTCGGTAAGCGCCATGTAACTTTTACGCTGGACCTCTGTAATACGGCCTGGTATTAGTCCCTCTTCTTGAAATATAGTGAAATTATCAAGAAAAAACGAATCCCAATCAATTGTTTCAAGATCAAGTAATGACTGATTCATAGAATGCACCTGTCTTATCCGATACAGATATTTTCATATTTTATAAAACTAACATTAATTGAAGAATAGGCTAAAGATTTTAATATAAATGTTGATTTTAATAATTTAATGAGTATTAGAAGAGCCAAAGAAAAAGACTTACCTAGAATCTTAGATCTTAACAACAGAGAATCAAAATGGGTCGGTAAAAAAGAAATTGATTTCTTTCAAAATTACATGGATATCCCCATTTTTAATGTATTTGAGACTAATGATAGAATTGTTGGATTCTTGATGGCTATGAATCAGAATACCGATTATGATAGCATAAACTTCCTATGGTTTAAAAATAAATTCAAGAAATTTTACTACATTGACAGAGTAATAGTAGATGAGTCAATGAGAGGGAAGGGAATTGCTTCTCTACTTTATAGAGAATTAATAGATACAAAAGGAGACATACCTCTTGTGGCAGAAGTGTCAATTAATCCATCAAATGAAGGCTCATTGATATTCCACGATAAGATTGGCTTTAAAGAGGTCGGGACGCTTACATCTAGCGATAAAAAGGTAAGAATGTACTACCTTGATTAAATAGATTTTTATAATAGAAAGACTGATAGAATATTCTGATAGCTTATGAAGAAGAAAAAACCAGAAAATGACACGCGCATGAAAGGATATATTAAAATCTGCCCAAACTGTGGCAGTACTGATGTCTCTGTAGAATCATTTAATTACATGGTAAGGGATATCTGCAAAGAATGTGGTTATGGTAGTATCAAAGAAAGTCTGTTCATTGATGACCTTTTATACTTCCCAGAAATCCCAGAATCAGATGTTGAGGAATTCAGAAAAGAAGTTATACAAAAGAAAAAGAAAGTAAAGAATAAGGATTAGATTTTACCAATATTCTTGATTATCCTTTCACCAAACTCTGAACACTTAACTTCAGTTGCGCCTTCCATCTGCCTTGCAAAATCATAGGTTACATATTTCTGCTTTATTGTTTCACCAAAGCTTTTCTCAACTAAAAATCCAGCTTCTTTCCACCCAAGATAGTTTAGCATCATGACACCGGAAAGTAGTAATGAACCGGGATTTACTTTGTCCATGCCCGCATACTTTGGGGCAGTTCCGTGTGTTGCCTCGAACACTGCATATCCATCACCTACATTTCCACCAGGAGCTATTCCAAGTCCACCAACTTGGGCCGCAAGAGCATCTGAGAAATAATCACCGTTAAGATTTGGCATGACAAGTACATCATATTCAGCTGGCCTCAAAATAATCTGTTGGAACATATTGTCAGCTATAGCATCTTTTAGAACTATCCCAGAGTTTTTATATTCGGTGTAAGGGATAATTTTTCCTTTGTAATCCTGATTGGCAAGATCATATGCCCAGTTCTTGAAAGCTCCTTCGGTGTACTTCATTATGTTTCCCTTGTGGACTACTGTTACAGATTTTCTATTGTTTTCAAGGGCATAATCAAATGCTTTCTTAACGATTCTTTTCGTTCCAAACTCTGAAATTGGCTTTATTCCAATACTAGAATTCTTTCTTATTTTTACTCCAAACTGAGTTTCAAGATAGGAAATAATTTTATTTGCCTCATCTGACCCAGCTTGCCATTCAATGCCTGAGTAAACATCTTCTGTATTTTCTCTGAAAACAATCATGTTAACATATTCTGGATGCTTCACTGGAGAAGGGATACCAGTGTAATAACTTACTGGCCTAATGCATGCATAAAGATCAAGAACTTGCCTTAGTGTAACATTAATACTTCGGATTCCCCCTCCAACTGGTGTTGTCAAAGGTCCCTTGATACCAACTACACATTCTTTTATCTTATGAACTGTTTCATCGGGAAGCCAACTTTTTGTTTTATTGAAAGCTTTTTCTCCAGCTAAAACTTCGGCCCAGTAAATTTTCCTTTTACTTCCATATGCTTTTTGAACAGCAGCGTCAATGATCTTCTGTGAGGCCTTCCATATGTCAGGCCCTATCCCATCCCCTTCAATGAAAGGAATTATTGGATAATCAGGAACGTCAATCTTTCCTGATTTTATTGTGATTAAATCTCCGCTCATGTTATCTCCTCATTTTGTTATATACGTAATTTAAGGCCCCTCCGGCCTTCAAAAGATCTAGATCTCTACCTAAAAGATTTTTATTGAGCTTGTAGCTCTCTTTCTTAGTAGTATTTTTACATATTATATTACTAAAATCACCTATCTCAATTACTAGCTCATCGCCAAAGTCAATTCTGTCATAGCCCTTTTCATCAGAAAATGTTAATGGGACTATCCCAAAGTTAACTAAATTTGCATGGTGGATCCTTGCAAAGCTTTTTGCAATTACGGCCCTAACACCCAAGAACATTGGAGCAATTGCCGCATGCTCTCTTGAAGACCCTTGGCCATAATTTGACCCCCCGACAATGAATCCGCCGCCCTTGGCTTTAGCCCTTGAAGGAAAGTCTTTGTCTATCCTTTCAAATGCGTATTCAGAAATTTTTGGTATATTTGACCTAAGTGGTAAAATCTTTGCTCCTGCAGGCATTATATCGTCAGTTGTGGTATTGTCCCCAGTTTTCAAAAGAACTGAACCTCTCAAAGGGTCTTTTAGACTTTCGTTTCTTGGTACCGGTTTTATATTTGGGCCCCTAATAATCTCGACATCTTTTCCACTTTCAGTTGGAAAAATAAACATATTATCGTTTATCTCAAATTTTACTGGCATCTCTACCTTTGGGTATTTGCCTAATTTTCTAGGGTCAGTGATAACTCCGTAAAGAGCTGCTGCAACTGCAACTTCAGGGCTTACTAGGTAAATATCTGCATCTTTTGTACCGCTTCTGCCTTTGAAATTTCTGTTGAAGGTTCTAAGTGACGTACCTTCAGAGTTTGGAGCTTGACCCATCCCAATACATGGCCCGCATGTGCATTCCAAAATCCTTCCTCCGGCATCAACAATGTTCTTCAAATGACCATCTTTAACTATCATAGACAGGACTTGCTTAGATCCAGGAGATACTACAAGGCTCACATTAGGATGAACTGCCTTTCCTTTAAGAACTTCAGAAACTAAAGCCAAATCTTTGTATGATGAATTAGTACAACTTCCAATTGCAACTTGAGATACTTTTGTCCCTTCAATCTCGCTTATTTTGACAACATTATCGGGCATATGGGGTTTTGCTATCATTGGCTCTAATTTGTCTAAATCAATTGAAATAGACTCAGAATATTCTGCGCCTTTATCAGCTTCAATTTTTTGCCATTGATTTCCTCTACTCTCGGATTCCATGAATTTTTTTGTGATTTTGTCACTTGGGAAAATCGAAGTTGTTGCCCCAAGTTCAGTACCCATGTTTGTAATTGTTGCTCTTTCTGGGACAGATAAGCTCTCAATACCTTTTCCAGTAAATTCAAATATTTTATTAACTCCGCCCTTAACGGATAATCTTCTTAGTAATTCTAGTATTACATCCTTTGCAGAAGTCCATTCAGAAAGCTTTCCATCAAGACAAACTTCTACGATGTTTGGCATTTTCAAATAGAAAGGTTCTCCTGCCATTGCAAGTGCAACGTCGAGCCCTCCTGCCCCCATAGAGATCATGCCAATACCACCGCCCGTTGGTGTGTGGCTGTCAGACCCAAGAAGTGTCTTCCCCGGAATGCCAAATCTCTCAAGGTGAAGCTGGTGGCATATGCCATTACCTGGCCTAGAAAATATTAGCCCATATTTTTTTGCAACACTCTGCAGATACCTATGGTCATCAGCATTTTCAAAAGAGGTCTGTAAAGTATTGTGATCAATATAACTTACAGATAGCTCGGTTTTTACCTTGGGTACTCCCATTGCCTCAAACTGTAAGTAAGCAAGAGTACCTGTTGCGTCTTGAGTAAGAGTCTGATCAATTCTAATTCCAATAAGACTTTGACTTTGCATCTCACCCTCAACTAGGTGAGAAGATATAATTTTTTCAGAAACATTATATGTCATATAACCACCAATTGTTCATTATAAGCTCTTTTCTTTGATATATTGATTAGGTTTTTAAGTTTAGTGGGTACATTAAGGCAGATTATTGTAGTAAAGAAAACAAATTATTGAAAATAACTACACTAATTCTATTGTTTCTATATCCTCTACCTTCTTATCTTTATAGTTTACAACTGTTAACTTTTTTATCTTCCCATAAATCTCGAAGTTCTTTTCGTTTAATTCGTCAACAAGCTTCTTACATTCATTTGCATTTGTAGAATTCCCAACACCTAAGTGAGGGGTAAATTGAATGGCAAGAAAAAGTTCATCTTTGAGTTTCCCAGAATAGAATTTATCGTGGATTTTTGTAATACTGCTGAATCCTTCATCTGGGACTAAAAAGACATGCCAGTAATCATTGAAGGTATCTTTATTTAATATAGCGCATCTAAGGCAGAAATCAATTTCTTTTAAGCCTTTAGATTTTTCCTTAATTTCATGAATAAGTTCCTTTTTATTTAAATTAAAAACTGGGAAGACAAAAGTAAAATGGGGTTTGACAACATCATAGTAAAGCATGTCATATTTATTTCTTAAATCTTGAATCCAATCGTAATTCTTCTTTTTAAGTTCTGGATATGCAATTACTAAAAATGACATGATTATTAATTTATTTTCTATAATAAAAATATATCTATTTATTATTGATAATATTCATAACCATTTTTTGAACCAATCTACAGTAAGACGGATAAGTTCAGACTCATGCTCTTCTTTTGAAAACATATGGTCTGACCCTTTTATAATGATAAAATTCTTTGGACCATTTGCATTTTCGTATATCCCTTGTGAATTAACAATAGAAACTAGTTCATCATTTTCTGGATGGATTACAAGAATTGGTGCTTTTATTCTTTGTACCAATTTAGTTGCATCTTGATTTTTTAAATCCAGATAAAAGCCATAGTTTATCCTTATCTTTCCTCTTTTCCAAGAGGGAAATGTTATGTAACCATCTTTCTTCCATTGAGCTTCCTTTTCTTTAAAGAGTGTACCCACTCAAGTTTTGCTGGAGCTGCTGCTGAGACTAATGCCTTAATTCGATTGTCATTTGCAGCAGCATTTATTGCGACTAATCCTCCAAGTGAGTGCCCCATTATCCCTACAGTGCATATACCTTTCCCCTCAAGGAAATCAACTGCAGAGATAATATCAATAGTCTGATTAGTTACACTCATCTCTTCACATTTACCTTCAGATTCACCTATGCAGTCACTAAAGTCGAATCTAAGTGCGCATATTCCTTCATCAGAAAGAGTTTTTGCGAGATTGAAGTAATGCTTAACTTCTTTGAATCCAGTGAAGTGACTAGAAATTATTACGCATTTATCGCCTTCACCCTCAAGTATGCCGACTATCTTAAGTCCTCTCGAATTAAAAAAAGATACTTTCTGTGCAGTCATGACAATAATAGGGAAATAAGAATTAATAAAGATAATGCAATTCTTAATTGACCCCAAAACTATTTATAGACAGATATTATATAATAATAGGATTATTATGTCTGACGTTGCAAAAGTAATTGAGGTTGTTGGAAAATCGGAGATAAGTTGGGAAGATGCTGTAGCAAAAGCAGTTTTTGTTGCTTCAAAAACAGTCCATAATATTAAGGGCGTTGAAGTTGAAAAGTTGACAGGAAAAGTAACAGACGGCAAGATAACTAAATATAAAGCTACAGTTAAATTAATCTTCGTCGTTGAATAAATTAAATATTTTTATTTTTATTTAAATTTACAATATGCCAGAATCTAAAATATGCATCGCTTTTTGTATTGGATAGCTCTTTTAAAACTGCAGTTGCTCCGCATGCAAAATTTAAAGGATTTTCTTTGAACAATGATACAACTTCTGAGATATCAATTTTTTCGTAAGACAGCTCTTCAATCGTTCCGTCTTCATTTTCATCAGTAATAATTATTTTTGAGTCAAATGGTATGAATAGAATATACCCCGTCATATACCCCACATTTATTGAATCGGGTATATTAAATCCCGTGAGAAATTCACCAATTTTTGTGAATCTTATCAAATCTTTTGACGAAAATACGTAAGGCATTCCATCATTTGAAACCGCTATTTCTTCTCTGGTTTCTCGTAATGCTGTTTTATCGTTTGCATGTTCAAGCGCCTTCGGATCATCTGATAAAAGGACAGGTTCATAGGTTACATGACCGCCATTGAAATCATATTTAGAAGGATCTATTTTTCTCTTTTTAGATCTCTTTTGCAGAATTGTTTTTTCTGTACCTCGGATTATTGGGATAATATTAACGGATATGTGGGGGATTCTAAGGCTACTGTGAACAATATCTCGCCTAACAAATCCACATACTGCCAAAATATCTTCTTCTTTTATCACAACTGGCAGATATTCTTTGTTTTCAGACATATTATCCCGATTTTAAGAATTCAAGTTCTCCATAAATCTCCTTGTATTTCCCTAAAGCTACTGGGGCGCCCATCAGTAACCTTCTAGCTGTGTTGTAAACGCTTGGCATTTTCTCTGGCGTTATATTTGACATGATTTCAATAATCGCCTTGATTAAATCCAAATGATGCTTTTCTTCCATATCATCAATATTTCCAAATACCTTTATTGCGTTGACAGCTGTATATTCATTTACTGCAGAAAGTTTTATAATTGCATCCTTCAAGAAATTTCTTCCTTCTTCAGTTTCTAAAGACTTTTTTCTATTGTGGGCAAATTGAACATAAAGTGCTCTTTGATCATTTGACTGTTCTATTCTAAATGAGTCAGAGCCTTCAATTCTTTTAATAATCTTTATAATGTCTTCACTGCTGTTTGATGCGATAATTCCAAGAAATGACTCCCAACTAACAAGATTCTTTTTTGACCTTTCTTCGATAGATTTCAAGACTTCCAGTTTATCTCTCGCAGAACTATTGAGATACAACGAAAAAGCTGTTAATTTATCTGTTGCGGAATCTGAATGATAAAGCTGTTCTTTTATAATTTTATGAATATCCTCAGTATCTAGAGTAGCCAACAAAGATAAAGCGACATTTTTTACTTGCCTTCTTTTTATTTCAAGGCTCTTAGTTTCAATATATGTTTTGCCAGAACAAGGAGTATTATATTTTTTGTATATTTCCAAAAGTTCTTTTTTGTATTTTTTGGCTATTTCCCCCATTATTTTCTTTCTAACATCATACATCTTTGTATAGTGATGTGCAAATTTTTTATCGTCTACGGATTCAAATATTGTAAGAAACTGTCCGCCTGCTTTTTCCATTAATGCTTCATCAGAGATTAGCTCAAAGTATATATCAATTATTTCTTCAATCGGCTCAAGTTCTAAATTATTCAAAAGTCTCATTTTCTCCATATCTAATAATTTGTAAAATGCAACGTATTTAGCTATCAGATTTTTGTCTTTTCTTATTTGAGAAATAAGATCTTCTAAATCTGCATCATAGTTAATCTTCCCATAGAACGAGTAATCTCTGTTCAATGAGATAAAGTGAGCTTCAGGTATATCTTCAAATACTACACTAGCCTCTAAACTATCAATCTTTTCAATGGACTCAATAATATCATTGCCTTTTTGATCTACAACTGCAATTTTTAATGGAAAAGTCCAGTATGCCCCTTCTTTTGGTGTCAACTGTTTTATTTCAAAAGTCAATCTCTTTTGTTTAGTATCATAGTTAGATTTAATGTCAACTGTAGGGAATCCTGTTTGTTTTAACCAATGTTTGGCCATTTTAGAAAAATCCATGTTTGAAACTTCTTCCATTGCCTTGATCCAATCTTCTGTTGTTGCGTTTCCATGGCTGAATCTCTTATGGTACAAATCCAAAGCTTTGACGAACTTTTCTTTTCCCATAAAAGTTTCAATCATTTTTACAAATTCAGGAGCTTTGACATAGGTAACCCCAGTAATTAGTTCATTTGGGTCGTTAAATCCATCTGGCAGTATAGGCATTACAGATGAACCTTGATCGGATGTAAAAGTGCCGCTGCTTGGGGCCAAAAGCGTTAATACAGTTTTTAATCTCCCGTAGTCTTTTCCAAAAAGAAATTCATGGTACTGTTTTTCAATTATTACTGTAACTGCCTCGTTAAGCCAAATTTGGAATGGATCCTTTCCAGTCACCTCTGAGCCGTTTAGGTTGTGATAGTACTCATGCACTTTTACTGAAACCATATATTCAAAGCCATTGTCTGTCATGTCGTTGAAAGGCATAATCCTATTGGTACTAATTGTTGTATTCCCAACGTTTTCCATACCACCAAAATCAGAGTTTTGCATACCAATCTCACGATAAACTGTGCCCGTGTATTTATAGCCAGGAATAATCTTCTTATTCAGATCTGACAATTTTTTTCTTATTTGTTGAAGTTTTTCATTATTTCCTTCAATCTTCATTTTTTCTCTATCTTCTATAAGTAACTTCATTTCATTTCGGATATCTAGATTATCGTATTGATTAGGCCCGGTGAAAAGATACGTCCAGATTATGCAGTCATGTAAAACATCCAAAGCTTTTTCTGCAATTTCTTTTTTTGAGTTTGGTGGAACGAGAAATTCTAGCATGAAAGTGTGGCCATCTGGATACTCAACTTCTCTTTTAAAAGTTGAATATGTTCCAACACCTAAAAAGAAAAGATACGGAGCCATTGGAGTTATTATATTGGCATATTTTATTTTATCTCTCCCACCGCCAATAGAATGTCTTTCTTCTAGAATATCTCCATTTGTTATGATGTTCGTGTATCTTTCATCCGCAATAATTGTAGTTGTGTAAGTACATTTTGCCATCATATCGTCAAAACATGGGACAAGTCTTTGGAATCCCCACTGCTGACACTGGGTAATCTGTTGTGGTGGTGCCTCTGGAGGTGTTTCATCATAATATAGCCCCTCTAAGATATTTTTTGTTGGTCTGCAAATAGTTTCAGTATTAATTACAAACTCTGTTTTAGGTGGCAATGATTTATCAAAAGTTATTATAATTACATTTTCATCTTTTATATAATTATGTTCTGTTTCATAATTTTCTACAGATAAAGATATGACTTCCAGATTTTTAGCATTCAATTCGAGTTTTGATATAGGAAAGTTCAAAGATTTTGCTCTTAGTTTTGATTTTACATTTGTGTAATTATGATAAACATCAAAAATCAAATCCATGTGGAGGACCTTGACAGGAAGGTCTTTGAAATCATCTGGGTAGTATTTGAAAAGCCTTTTCATAAAAACACCTTTTATCTGCAGAGCAATTCGATTTAGTTAAGTCTTCTTTGAATTTTTCTTTTTAGAATTGTTGGCAGATTTCTTCTTTTTTGTTTTTTTCTCTTCGATTATAAGAGGTTTTAATCCATCTTTTTGTATTACAAAATTTACCCAATTTGTATAGTGGTCTGCACCCTTGATTTTTCTGATTCTAATTTGTTTTAAGAGAATGTCTGAGGCCATATAAGTCGGGTCGTACCTTAAATCTATAATTCCATCTACGATATAATCAAATACATCAGCAAAACCCTCAAATGCCTTAAGCCCATAATGGAGTGTTGAAAAAAACAATACATTTCTTTCTTTTGTCCCTCTCGCTCTCCAGTTCTTTACAGAGTCAACGACCTGAGATGGGTCAGACAAAGTCATGAATTCAGTCAAAGAATCGATCAATACTATACCTTTACCATCCATGTTCAACTCGTCCATTAAACTTACCAATTTATCGGTAAAGTTGGGCAAGTCGTCTGGCTCTCTTAGGACTGTAATGCATTTTTGATCATAATCTGCTTTCATCCTAAAAGAATAACAATCTAAAAATCTTAAAAGCCCTTTTTCACAAAAATTTGTTATGTCCCATCCAAGACTATTAATATCGGAAAAAACTGAGGGCGGTGGATTGTCAAGGGCAACATAAATTACAGGCTCCCCCCTCTTCAAGAATTTATAGCATAATTCCCCAAGTATTGCAGATTTTCCTGTTCCACCTTCACCAAGAAGGACAATAAATGAGTCTCTTGGGATACCATCGAGTATTAAATCATCTAAAAGATCTATATCTGTTTTAATATTTTGACGTTCTTTGAAGCCTTTCATAACTATAAATAAGTTTTGAACTATAAAAGAGTAATTATTTTGATATTTTCATATCAAAGATAAGCTTTAAGAAATTAAAGAGATAGTATTTATTAATGAAGAGGATTAGAATCTACATATCAGGATTAGTACAAGGGGTATTTTATCGTGCTAATGCTCAAATAGAAGCCCAAAGACTAAAAGTAACTGGTTATGTTAGAAATCTTCTAGATGGAAGAGTTGAAGCAGTTATTGAAGGTGAAGATATCTGTGTTAATAAAATGATCGAGTGGTGCGAAGTTGGCCCAAAACACGCAAGAGTTGACAAAGTTGAAGTAGTAAATGAACAATACAAAGGAGAGTTCAAAGATTTTTTTATTAGATAATCATTGACATTTAGTATCTTTTCCCAAATGATATCCTTCAAACTCGATTAATACTTCAAATCCGGTGTATCCTCTGCAATACATTTTATCAAGTGCAGAATGAAGCTTAAAGGAAGCGTAATCGCCCGTGCAATGGAATCCAAAGAGAGTTATGCCATATTTTTTGAGATATTCTACGGTACGAGAGATCTTATTATCATCAGCTGCAACAAGATGAGTCCCACCAAGAACTAAGAATACATCATCCCCGATAAGATCCTTTGAATGCTCAATTGTATTCAACAGGCCAGAATGATTACACCCTAATATCACGACCCCACCGATATGGGTTTTTATTACTAAAGCCTGATCATCAATTATCTCGTCATGATTAAATTTTGAGCCTATTTTTTTTTGGAATATAGTTGATACTTTTTCAAAATCAAAGGTCCTTTCTATTTGGCCTGTGGTAAATATCTTCTTAGACACTTCAATACTCTCTTGGGTAAGGGATATATCTGGTAAATCTTTTTTCTTGAAGGGGGCACCAATGTACTTTGGGCCCATATCTGTTTTTTTGTATTTTTCTTCAAAAATTGAAGGATGGGCAAATATTTTTACATTTGAGTATTTCTTAATACCCATTAGCCCTCCGGTATGATCATAGTGCCCGTGACTTATGAATATTTTAGATATGTCCTCTTTTTTTTCGCCAAATACCTCTAAATTATGATTTAGGACATCAAAAGTTTTGCCAGTGTCAAAAAGAATTTTCTCTTTATTTTCAATTAAAAAACTAAGTCCGTGCTCTCCCCAAAAATTAGAGGAGAGCTTAACATTATTATCTACAACGCATTTAATTTTGGCATGCATTACAATCCTTCCAAAAGAGTAAATATACCTCCAAGATCTATTTCATATTCCTCTATTTTACCTTCATCACATAGTTTTGATATCTGTGGATCAATTGGTATTGTTCCTACAATTGGAACTCCCATCTTATTATCTTCACCATTTCCAAATACATTGATTTTTTTACCACAATCAGGACAAGTTGCATAGGACATATTTTCTACAACGCCCAAAATTCTTACATTTAGTTCTTGTGCCATAGATATAGCTTTTTTGACAATTGTTGCGGCAAGAGTCTGAGGAGATGTTACTACTAAAAATCCATCTAATTTGATACTCTGCATTAAAGTCAGCTGCACATCACTTGTACCTGGAGGAAGGTCAAATAACAAATAATCAAGTTCGTCCCAGATAATATCTGCAAGAAATTGCGAAACTGCACCGCTAATCATAGGGCCTCTCCAGATAACAGCGTCTTCATTTTTAGGTAGGAGTAAACTCATAGACATTATTTTAATTCCACTTTCACTTATTACTGGCATTATACCAGAGCTCCCACCTATTGGCTTCTCATTTATACCAAACATCATTGGAATACTAGGCCCAGTTATATCAAGATCTAGAATACCCACATTTTTTCCCTGTTTGGCTAGATAAGATGCAATTAAAGAAGTTACAACGGACTTTCCAACACCGCCCTTACCACTGCCTATGGCTATCTTTTTATCAATCTTCGACATTCTTTCTTCAATGTTCATCTTTTGAACTTTCAGTTGCTCTTGAAGGTTAGATACCATATATATCACCATAGAATACTTATTCAATACTATTTAAAACTTTTTAGTTACAACAATATAGACAATATTGTGAATATGTAGCCACAATTACATTAAATACAAAACGTTTATAAAGAAATTTATTGCTTATTTATATAGTATGAATAAATCAATAAGTAGTCTTTTCATATTATTAATGCTATTATCTACTTTTGGAACCTATATTGGCGCCCAAGATGAGGAAACAAAAAGTTTACTACCGGAAGTTGCGCTTGATTATCCTACCGAAGCAACTCCAAATCAAGAAATTAAAATCTCTGTAAAAGTAAAAAATACCGTTCAAGATGTAATGTGGGATACGCTTGCATATATCGATGAAGATTCAATGACTAAGGAGGCAAAAGCTGCTTTCCAGATTGTTGAAGGTAAGAAGTTATTCCCTATCAGGATGGACCCGGACCAAGAAGAAACTGTTATTCTAACAGTAAAAATTACAACAAAAGCATTAAGTGGAGAATACTTAGTTCCAGTAGTTGTGGCAACAGGTATAGGTGGATGTAGAGAAGGTTGCGAACCGTCTCTATTAACTGTCTTTTCTACCATTAAAATTAAAAGAAATGATCCTTTAATCACTCTAGAATTTGACAAATATCAAATAGATATTGAGCAAGGAGTTTGTGAAGTCGAACTAGTGGTGCCTTATCTTCCAAATATTCCATTTAGGATTACGAATATTAACAACACTGAATCTGCATATAATCTTAAGATGACTGTTATCCAAGATACTCCCATGGTTAAAGGGATAATTGACCCTCCAGTAAATCAAAGTGTCCTTCAGCCTGGGGGACAAATAACAGGGTCACTATATATTAGGGCGTCATACGAAGCTCCTATCGGAAATCAAGTGATAAGGGTGAGACTTGCATATGCTGATAAGTATGGTGCCGATTATGATTTATTCCGAGATATTACTGCTACAGTCAAAAACGTCGGTAAAAACTACTATGATCAAGGAAGACTTTATTACGACTCATGCGATTATGAGAATGCAAAGATTTCATTAGACCAAGCCAAAGTTATTTACCAAGAAAATAACAACATATTAGTTGTCCAAGAAATCGACAAGTTAATAAAAAGAATGGAAGCTAATGATAAGTTCATGCAAGGTCAAAATAGATTCTTCTCAGGTGACCTAAAAAATGCAATAACGTATTATTCTGAAGCAAAGACTCTTTATACAGAGATTAATGATTGCCAAGCAGTTCAATTATGTGAAGATGCTATGAAAGCTGCCAATAGACCTCTTGGAGGAATTCTAGGGGGAGTTTCAGGTTCTGGAGGCGAAAGCATAACTACATTTTCTATCCATACCATAATTGAAATAGTTCTTGCAATTATAGTTGCAATATTATTGATTATCCTGATTAGAGGAAAAGGTGGAGGCGGAGGTAGAAAACTTAATCTAAAAGATAGAATTAGTAGACCATCGCAGAAGCCAATTGCAAGACCCTCGCAAGAACCAATTAGGCCTCTAAGAAAAGAGATGCCCCGGTAATTTTAATATATTACTTTATTTAAAGGATATTCTATTATCCCTTCTGCACCTGCACTTTTTAGTTTTGGTATTAAGTCTCTAATTATTTTTTCGTCAACGATTGTTTCAACTGCAACCCATCCGTCAGAACTCAGATTTGATACAGTAGGCTTTCTCAAAGCAGGTAAAACAGAAATTAACTCTTCAAGATTTGCTTTTTGTACGTTCATTTTTACCCCAACCATTGATTCTGCTGCCAATGCACCTTTTAGAAGCATGAAAAGATCCTCGGTTTTTTTCCTTTTCCAACTACTTTTCCATGATTCTTTATTGCTTATTAGAACAGTTGTAGATTCTAGGATGGTGTCAAGAACCTTAAGATTGTGAGCTTTAAGTGATGATCCTGTTTCAGTAAGCTCCACTATTGCATCGACAAGTTCTGGAACTTTTACTTCAGTTGCACCCCAAGAAAATTCAACTGATGCCTCTATGCCTTTCTGTTCTAAATATTTCTTTGTTATATTGACTACTTCAGTTGCGATTCTCTTGCCATTTAGGTCTTGAGGCGTCTTTATCTTAGAGGATTCAGAAACAGCTAACACCCATTTAACGGGTTTTAATCCTTGCTTGGCATAAACAAGTTTTCCTACATTCACGATATCGGCATTATTTTCAACTACCCAGTCCATTCCTGTTAAACCAATATCGATTATTCCTTTTTCTACGTATCTTGGTATCTCTTGTGCTCTAATCAACAAGCATTCGATATTTGTATCATCAATCGATGGTTTATATGACCTAGAAGAAATATTAATAGAATATCCCGCTTTTTTAAACATGTTGAGGGTAGACTCTTGTAGGCTACCTTTAGGCAATCCGATTTTAAGCATCATATTACTCACTTTTTAATTATAAAACTCGTCTCGAAAAACTGTTTATATATTTTATGCACTAATTTATAGGATATATTAGATTATTTTACAAAAGAGATAAATAAAAGGAAATCGTAGGATTAATCATGTCATATGAAAAACATTTAGAAGGGGAGCAGGCTATAAATTTTTGTTTGAAAGATAAAGATCAGAAAAATATCTGTTTAAAAGAATTAAAAAATAAATGGACTGTGCTTTTCTTCTTTGATAAAAGTAGTCTCAAATCCGATAATTCGGAGATACTATACTACTCAAAGGTGGAAGACGAATTTAAAGATTTAAATGCTAAATTGATCGGAATTGGGCCTGTGACAGAAAAAGAGATTAGTAAGTTCTGCTTAGAACATAATATTAGTAATATATTATTACTAAGTGATTTGAACTACAATGTTTCAGAAGAATACGGTGTAGTATTCTTGGATAAAGATGGCTCTAAAAAAATCCTACCAATGACATTTCTAATTAACAGAGAAGGAATTGTATCAACTATATGGAATAGAGAGCATATGTACTATAGATTTTCTGGGTATGCAGACAATCTAATAGAACTATGGGAACAGGTCAAGATGTGGGCGCATATAAATAAAGTACTAGAAGCCATTGAACTGTTAGATAAAAACCTGAAATATTCTTAAAGTGACTAGATTATCTCTAATATTTTATTAGTTAACACGCTGTTTGAAACTATAATTCCTTTGGAATATTTAGAAATTCTGTTTCTTGAGAAATCAACAACAGTGCCTCCTGCTTCTTCGCATATTAAGGCTCCAGCAATTGCATCATAATACTTGATTATATTTTTAATAAAAATGTCATATCTTCCTTCTGCAACAAATGCAAGATTTATAGATGTAGATTGAGTTAAACGAATTCCTAAAACCTCTTTCGATAATGACTGCAGCATCTTAAAAAATTCTTCGTGAAAATTCCTATCTTTTGTTAAATCACTGACAATTATTGAATCTTTGAGATTAATGTTTTTAGAAATAAAGAGTTTTCTTTCATTAAGGTAAGCACCTTTTCCTTTTTCTGCATAATAAAGGTCTTCAGTTATAGGGTTATATATTACTGAAAGGACGGGGATCTCGTTCTTTAATAAAGCAATTGAAAAAGAGAATAATGGAACGCATCTAGTGAAGTTTATTGTCCCATCAAGTGCATCAACTAGCCATTTATACTCTGCATCCTCGTTTCCGGAGAATCCGCATTCTTCGCATATAAATGAATGGTCTGGGAATTTTTGGCTAATTATTTCGATGGCTTTCTTTTCAGATTCATAATCTGCATCTGTTACTATGTCAAAATCTCCTTTTTTATAGACTCCACAATCATTTTTGTAATATTTTTTTAGAATTTCCCCAGATGCCCTTGCGGCATTAAAAGCGGTTTGAAGCATGAAATCAATCCTTGACCAATTTTACATATACGTTCCTTGATCTTGGACCATCAAATTCCATGAAAAAAATCCCTTGCCAAGTTCCAAGAACAAGTTTTTCATTTTCAATGATAATAGTTTTGGATGGCCCAATTATGGAACTTTTTATGTGTGCATCTGAATTTCCTTCAAGATGTTTATAATCTATGCCTCGTGGTGCTAGTTTTGAGAGAAAAGAGTTAATGTCTTCCGCTACTGAAGGATCATAACTTTCGTTAATCATTATCCCTGAAGTAGTATGAGGAGAGTAAATAAACGCCACACCTGAAGAGAAATTTGATTTTGAAATAAATTTCTTTATTTCTTCTGTTATTTCAATTGCTTCTATTCTCTTATTTGATCTTAATTTTATAACGTGGCTCAATCTATCATCTCGCCCTAATTTTAACAACTTTTCCTCTATTCAACTTTTTCATCATGTCCCCAGAAACTACTGCCTCCCCCACACCTATACATTTATTGTTTTTTTGAACTATAACATCATCCCCTGGGCGGATATTCTTAGAATTACTTATGATGCCTTTAGAAAATATATCCCCTCTTAAATCAAAATCAATATTTACCCACAAGGAATCTTTTATTAATTCGCCACCCTTAACATTCACTTTAATTTTATTCTGGAAAATACCTATAATCTTTTTATTAAAAGTCAAATCAGTAGTTTTTCTTCTTTCGATATAATTAAAAGGCAAATCAAATTCTTTCTTGAATTGAAATGAAAACATTTTTTGTGCTTTAGTTTTATATTCATTAAGAGGCTCTTTATCCCAAAGAATTCTATTCGTTTCAAGAATATTCTTTAATTCTTCAAGAGATCCTTGGGTATATAGTATTTTAAACGGGAGTTTCTCAAGTGCCTTTAGATAAGGGCTATTCTCCCCAAAATGTGCGATTACAACTGGATTATTACATTTATTTAGTAATGAACAAAGTAATCCAGAAAGAGAATCTAACTCTTCTTGATTCCAGTGCCCCGTCACAGGAATATCATAGTCTGCATAGTCTTCAAGTTCTCTTGGAACTACGCCCAATGGTGATGTAAGAATTAACTGAGATAAATTAGAGTATTTATTCTTTAACACATCTCTTAAGAATGAGATAATTTTAATATGCGATTTAGAGACTCGGTAAGGTTTTTTTGCACTACAGGGAAGTAATAATATTATATTTGTTGGAGGGACATAATATTGCTCTACTTCTTTTCTCCATCTCACTACCTGCGGCCGATCTAAAGAGATATCATCTATATAATACGACCTCTTAAACTCTCTTCTCAAATGAACTTCAAAAGAATTAAAGAACTCTTTGTATAGGATTCTTAATAATCTTCTAGAATTAACAGACCCATTTGAGTACATCTCTACTAATTCTGGCAAAGGATTTGAAAGATACTCGTTGAAAAACCGTTCATTGTTTTCTTCGGCTAAGAATAGGTCAAATCCTAGGAAGAGAAATATTGGAATTTCATAATTTTTTGAATCAATGAAAAAAATAGAAGAAGGATATTTCTCTTTTAATTGAAAATAGAAATCAAGAAGAATTCTCTCATCGGCTATTCTTTTAAAAAAATAGATAGATTTTTTAGGTATTGACTCAAAAAGTTCCTGATTTAATTCGCTATACTTTGTAAGGTAGATTGGAAGGCAATCTCCTTTCTCCTCTTTGATTATTGATATATTTAAACTAGATAATCTTTTTGCTTCTCTTATTGGTAAGTCAAAAGGTATTTGGACAAGTGGAACTGTATAAAGGTCATACTTACCTCTTTTATAAGTTTCAGCGACAAGATGAGAGAGGGATTTTTCAATAGTTATATTGCCAAATTGAAAATAATCCCTATTATTTTGAATAATACAGGGCGTATTTTCTACCTGGCCGCCTAAATTTACCTTGCCTAGTCTATGTCCATCTTCATAGAGTATCTCAAAAGAAAAATTATTTTCCAATGACATCATCCACTATCTCTTTAGCATACCCAATATATTTTTCAGGATTTAACGCATCGTTTATTTCAGCTTCAGATAATAATTCTCTTATCTTATTATCTTTCTTAACATTGTCAATGAATCTTCCTTCTTTCATAGAAACTAGCCTCATTGTTTCATGTGCATCCTGCCTTCCCATGCCTTTCTCAACTAATTTTAACATTAGCACCTCTGCCAAATTTGAATATCCGGTAAGCTCTAAGTTCTTTTTTACATTTGACTCATAGAATACTAGACTAGACAATACTTTGATAGCGCCCTTGAGCATCTCGTCCAATAATATAAATGATTCAGGATGGATGACTCTCTCGCATGAGGAGTTTGTAAGATCTCTTTCGTGCCACAAAGGATTATTTAGTATTGCTGGAAATACATTAGAGTATAATACTCTTGCAAGACCACATATTTTTTCACATGTTACTGGATTCTTTTTGTTTGGCATAGTTGAAGAGCCAACTTGTTTTTTACCAAATCCTTCTGCAATTTCCATTATTTCGGTTCTTTGAAGATTTCTTATTTCCAAAGCGAGTTTATCTAGGGTTGAAGCCAAAGAAGCTAAAGAGAACATGACATCCGCATACGTGTCCCTAGATACAACTTGATTTGATATTTTGGCCATTTTAATTCCAAGAATATCTCCAACTTTTTTTTGAAGTTCAGGACCATCTTTGTATGATGCCATGGTCCCAACGGCCCCAGATATCTTCCCAGAAACATTACTATATGAAAACTCGAGCCTATCTCTAGCTCTTCTTATCTCATCTAAGAAAAGAGCAAACTTCATTCCATATGTAGTTGGTATAGCATGTTGTCCGTGAGTTCTTCCCACACAAACAGTATTGCGATATTTTTTGGATAATTCCATAAGTATATCTTCAAGTTTATTTAAATCAGAAAAAACAATTTTAAAAGCTTCGACAAATTGGAGGGCTGTTGCAGAATCATTAATATCGTTTGAAGTTGCCCCGAGATGTACATATTTTCCATGTTCCCCGCACTGCTCGGAAAGAGAAAGGACTAATGCCATTATATCATGATTTATTTCTGATTCTATCTGCTTCATTCTTTCTAGAGAAACATATTTTGTATTTGCTTTCTTGAAAATCTCGTTGCCTGCTTCTTTCGGTATGTGGCCTAATTCTGAATGAGCTTTTGCTATTGCTCCTTCGACTAGAAGCATCTTATTTAATCTCTCCTCCTCATCAAATATTTTTCTCATTTCCAAAGAACCATATCTATTATCAATTGGATGAATCATTATAATCCCTAATCTATTTTAATAAATAAAGTTTATTAAGTTTTTTGACAAATTGCATCAAAAATAATTAAGTTACCGAAAGATATATGATTTAAATATATATTCTACAATATATGGACATTATTACGATTATTGGCCTATCAGCTGCGTTCCTCACTACTGTCTCATCATTACCTCAAGTAATTAAGACTATTAGATTAAAGGAAACAAGAGATATATCATTTTGGATGTGGACTCTTTTATCTGCAGGGATATTTTTATGGCTAATATACGGATTATATAAAAAAGATCTTCCAATTATTTTAGCAAATGGAATATCGCTATTCCTAGTATTAATTGTACTGGGCTTAAAAATAAAGTATAAGTAGGTTAGTTTTTTTGATTGCATTCTTTTATCATTTCTTTTAATTCTACGACTTCGTCAATTACCTTCCAGCCTTCGCCTAAATAAATTGTATCGACTAAATTTCTTAAGAAAGCAAGATTTGACTTGGGGTCGTTAAGATCGTGCTTAGATACTAAATTTAATATTTTTTCTAAAAAAGAAAATGTAACAGGAAAGTCTTCTTGAAGTATTTCAATAAGGTCATTTTTTAGTTCTTCCGAGCAGTTCAATGCATCATCGGCAAACAAAAGCGCAAACTCAGCCCATCGGTCCCCTAACATTAGTTCGGGGCCTCTGAATAGAATATTTAAATTGGACTTTGTTCTTGTATCAATCATTTTTTGTGGATCATGTCCTAGGTCTCTCTGAAGTTTGTAAAGAGGCGAATGCTGAGCTAAAGAATTCATGTTAATATCTATCCCAGTTTGTCTATTATATTTATTTACCAATCCTTTAAATCCCTTAATCATTAAGATCCAATGTCCTATTTCATGCGTTATTAGTAAAGGATCAAACGATTTTGGATTCTCTAACCATATTGGTAATACTACCTTTCCATCTATCACTGCAGGATATGCACTATTAAGTTCTCCAGGTATATGTTTTAACTCAGGATTATCCTTTCGATCACCCATCATTATTTCGATTGGATAGCCAAGCAATTCTTCTGATAATTTTTTCCATAAATCGAGAAATTTCGAAGTTGGTTCATCTGCCATTTTTCTTATATAACTTTCAGGTAAAGGATTCATTTAATCACCAATAAAATACTAATATTAATCCTTATCGGATTCCTTTATAACCTCACTCCATCAAATACTCTAAGGACGATCCTCGCTTATATGAATTATCCATGATTTTTTCGCCTTTAAATAATTATAAACTATCTAAATTAGCGTAAAATGCTACAATTACTTGAATAAGATATCAATTAAGCGAGAAAATAAAGATGCCTTGTACTTAGATTCGTAGTGATGTCCCAAATCGACTATGCCCCTATCAAAGTTTCCATTAACGTTTGTTGTTTTGTGATTTAACTTAAAAAAAGATGAAGTGCCTGAACCTGAATCTATGGCTTTACTTTGTTCGTCAAGGTAGTAAGGACCATTAGGTCCGATTATGAATGACGGATTAAAAACTAAAAAATCAAGTTCAGAGATGCCATGATTTATTTTATTTGCCCATAACATGTTACTAGAATAATTAATTTGACCTTCGTTATAAATTCCATAATTATTATTTGAAATAATATTATTTTGCATGTCAATGAACCCTTTATTATAGATTCCAAATCCTTTAGAGCCGCCATTTGAATCGATAGTATTATTTATCAAAATACCTTTAGAATTAGTCGAATCAAATAAAATTCCTTTTTCATTATTACTAACAAGGTTATTTTTAAAGTATAGATCTACTGGGCCAAAAACTTGGATGCCAGTATTATTGTCAAGGAACAAAGAATTTTCTACTTTAAAATCGATAGTGCTCTCTGGGGAAAAAGAATATGCAGTTAGAGAACTAGAGTTAACAAAATTTGAATCAATTATTGTTATCTCCATCGATTTATAGGTAGATTTTATGTCATTTCCTGATGAGGCCTCTATTTCAGGAGGCGAACTCTCCCCATAATAAATATCACACCTATTTATTGTCATTTTATAATCTCTAATGGGATATACGGCAGAGATAAATGAAATATCTCCTAAATTTTCGAATTTACAATCAGATAACACTAAAGTAATGGAATGGCTAGGAACATAATTCTCAAAAATAATGCTCTCAGAAGTCTTTGCATTTTTAAAAGTGATTCCAGAAATTGTAAAGATCATAGGATTTGCGTTATTTTGGGTTTTATATATCCTAAATACATGGTCTTCGAGAAGAATTATAGTTTTGTCAGATCCATCCCCAACTATTGGAAGACTTTTTCCTAAAATATTGACATCTGCACTTAAAGTATGAATGCCCTCGTGGATATAAACAATGTCCCAACTACAAGTATTGTTGGTAATTGTATTCGCTAGATCATCACCAGGATAAATATGGTACGAAGTTGCATAAGCTATTTCTCCAAAAGATATAATTAAACTAAGTGTGAATAACAATATAATTAAGATTTTCTTCATTCTTATCAGATTATAAAGAAAGAAAATAAATAATTAATTATAATATATTATAGGCCAAGTTACTTATCACTGATTATTGTATAGATGATTGAATAACAACAAATATTTAAAACAATTATTAGATTATTATATATGCAAGAAGCTTTAACTACGCTGGAACGGTCAGAGAAAGGTGTAAAAGTTACCTATATTGGACTTCTTGTTAATATAGTTCTAACTATCTTCAAGTTTATTGCTGGTGTCTTAGGCCAAAGTACTGCAATGATAGCAGATTCTATACATTCTATTTCTGATACAGCTTCTGATATTGTAGTATTGTTAGGTTTTCAATATGTAAAAAAACCTGTAGATGAATCTCATAACTATGGGCACGGCAAAATAGAAACTTTATCGACAGCAATTGTAGGGATAATGCTTATACTTGTGGCTTTATTTATTGTATTTTCGGGCGTGGAAAAACTTCTGAAATCATTACAAGGCGAAATAATACCAAAACCGGAGTTAATTGCATTATACGCTGCAATAATATCCATTATAGTTAAAGAATCAATGTATAAGTATACAGTAAATGTTGGAAGGGCCATAAACAGTTCATTAATTATCGCAAATGCATGGCATCACAGATCTGATGCATTCTCTTCAATAGGAACCATGATTGGTATTGGCGGCGCCATTTTTTTAGGGGAAAAATGGCGAATCTTGGATCCGATTGCAGCTATTTTTGTAAGTGTCCTAATTATTAAAGTTGCAATTGAAATACTACGCGATAGTGTGAATGAGTTAATTGAAACTTCAGTAGACGAAGACAAGAAGAAAGAATTATTAGATGTAATTTCTAAAGTAAATGGGGTTGAAGATTTCCATAAACTAAGAATAAGGCATATAGGGCATTATTATTCTATGAGTATTCATATTCTAGTTGAGAAATCATTGAATATTGTTGAAGCTCACCAAATTTCGGATAGGGTTGAAGGAGAAATAAGGAATTTTCTAGGACATGAAACAATCATTACAGTGCACATCGAACCCTATCAAAAAGAATAAATAGCTATTATCTCATATATTAATCATGATTTGTATTTAACAAATCAAAGAGGACAATAATGGTTAAAGAATCTTCTGAATCCCGCATTGCCAAATTGAAAAAATTGAAGAGTGATAATATCGATAGTTTTTTACCTAAAGACATAGTATGTGTGGACGATTATGAAGAGTTATCTGTTGTCTTCAAGAATACCCCTATAACAACTGAAAAATTTAAATTAGTAAGGAAAAAAATAGAAAAAAGAAAGAGATAAATAGAAAAGTATATAAAATTAGAATTATAAATATCTGCATGAATAAAGGACGTATTATAAGTTTAATAGGGGGCATTATACTAATAGTTGCTGCTTTTTTGCCATTTTCTTATTTTGTCGATGGATTATACTCAACTTTTCAGATTACAGTTGCAGTACTGATGAATTTTACTGATAATTCAGTTATGCAAAACTTTCTGCTTCAAGTAAATCCATCTTATGGTATGGCCGCTATGATTTTAGCGTTAATAGTTGCAGGATTTCTATTACTTACCATAGGTGGTTTACTTGCAATTATTAAGAAAGCAGGTGGCTCAATAGCGGGCCCTGGTGGGATGATAGTGTTGACAATAGCAGGATTTCTTTATGCGGGGGCTTTAATATTTGGATTTTTAGGAATTGGGTTTTATTTAGGCTGGCTCGGTGCCATTATCTGTATTATAGGTGGCGCAATATCTCCGGACAAAGACAAGAGCAGAATTAATGTTTCTGTTAATCAGCAGCAGAATGTAACAACTAATGGAGCACCCATCGGCTCAACTCAAAGCACAAAGAATTCAACTCCCGAATATGGCACTAAGTATTGTAATAAATGTGGATATCAAAACAAGGCAGATACTTCATTTTGTGTTAATTGTGGAAATAGACTATAATCTTATTATTCTTTTTTAATTTCTTATTTTTGTTTTAATAATTTGACTTACGAATTTCGTAATATTATATATTATTAAATTCAAAAAGGGAAACATTTATTAGTTATTGCTATTACTTTTTTACATACTTCCTCACGGGAGTACGAAAATGGAGGTATTAGGGATGAAAAGAATAGGACAAATAAGCATTGTATTACTCTTGATATTGGCTGTTGTTGCAGCCAGCGGATGTACCGGTACAAAAAGTAAAAAATTAGTAGAAGAAGGATACCTTACTATCGGAACTGAGGCACAATACCCGCCCTTTGAGATAAGAAAGGCGGATGATAGTTTCTACGGTTTTGATATTGCTTTAGGTGAAGCATTAGCTAAAGAACTAGGACTTAAACCAAAATTTGTAGATACTGACTTTGCATCAATTATTGCATCGTTAAATGCAGGTAAATTTGATGTAGCAATGTCAGCAATGACCATTACTGAAGATAGAAAGAAAACAGTCAACTTCTCGGACCCTTACTTTGATGCAGGATTAAGCATGGCTGTTCCAATTAACAGTAACAAACAAACTGTTAATGATTTAAACGGAGCAATAGTCGGCGTCCAGCTTGGAACTACAGGTGATCTATACGCATCTGAGCTCAAGAATATAAAAGAAATTAAGAGATACGCTCACGCACCAGACGCTTTTCTAGATATGAAAAATGGAAAAGTAGACGCAGTAATTAATGATGACGTTGTTAACAAACCTATTATTGCAGCTGACCCTACGTCATTCAAAGTTGTCGGCGGTTTATTGACAGTAGAGCAATACGGAATTGCAATTCCAAAAGAGAATGAAGATCTACTTTTGAAAGTAAACGCAGCACTAAAGAAGCTAAAAGAAAATGGAACTTACGACCAAATATACGACCAATATATAGTTAACTGGTCTGAAGAATAAACAAAAAAAGGTGACCAAAGTGGTGGGACTTGGATTTCAAATTGATTTATTTGTAAGAATATTGCCTGAATTACTTAGGGGTGCAGCTATTACAATACAACTAACTGCATTCTCAGTAGCTATAGGTACTTTAATTGGACTTTTTATGGGTATTGCAAGAATATCCCATTACAAGATTTTCAGTGTGCCTTCTGCACTTTATGTTGAATTTATTCGAGGAACACCACTATTGGTCCAAATAATGATAGTTTACTATGGATTACCTGCTTTAGGATTAAATCTTGACCAGTATACTTCGGGTATCTTGGCTTTATCCATTAATAGTGGAGCTTATATCGCCGAGATATTCAAAGCAGGAATCAAATCAATTAAAAAAGGGCAAACAGAAGCCTCAATCTCCCTAGGATTAAATTATATGCAGACGATGAGGTACGTAATACTGCCCCAAGCAACTAGGAATATACTTCCTGCTTTGGGTAATGAATTTATTGCATTATTAAAGGACTCTTCGCTTGTTTCAGTTATAGCCATATCTGAACTTTTAAGAAGAGGTATGATAGTCTATTCAAGGACTTATGATGCCTGGACACCACTTTTGGGTGTTGCTTTAATTTATCTTTGTATAACTATACCACTGTCAAGAGCAGTTCAATACATTGAAAAGAGGTGGGAAATCCTTGATTAAAAAGAACCAAATCAAACGAAAAAAATCAGAACAAATTAATAACACCTCAAACGGAAACACAATGATAAAAATGACTCACGTCAAAAAATCATTTGGAGATCTAGTCGTTTTAAAAGATATAAATCTTGAAATAAAAAAAGGCGAGGTATTAGTCCTTCTTGGGCCTTCTGGTTCTGGGAAAAGTACCTTGATTCGATGTATTAACAGGTTAGAGAAAATAGACGAAGGGGAAATTCTAGTAGAAGGGCTGGATATTTACTCGCCCGATATGGATGTACACAAACTCAGGACAAAAGTCGGAATGGTTTTCCAACAATTCAATCTTTTTCCCCATATGAAAGTAATAGACAATATAACACTCTCTCCAACTCTAGTAAAAAAAGATTCTAAAGGTAAGGCAAAGAAAGAAGCTTTAGAGCTATTAAAAAAAGTAGGCCTTGACGACAAATCTAATTCATATCCCCATGAACTCTCAGGTGGCCAGCAACAAAGAGTTGCAATTGCTAGGGCTCTTGCAATGAATCCAGATGTTATGCTATTTGATGAAGTTACATCAGCCTTGGACCCGGAACTTGTAAAGGGCGTTCTTGAAACCATGAAAGAACTTGCAAAAATGGGAATGACTATGATAGTTGTTACTCATGAAATGGGATTTGCAAAAGAAGTTGCAGATAGGGTTATATTTATGGATGAGGGCTATATTATTGAGGAAAATGAACCAAAAGAAATATTCGAAAATCCCCAGAATCCAAGAACTCAGGCATTTATATCAAAAATATTATAATTAATTTTTTTATCGAGGAGGATTATGAAAAACAAATCATTAGTATTATGTTTTACATTAATTCTTATAATCTCAACTTTATGTTGTTTAAATCAAAATAAGAACAACAATTTAGAAAATAAAGATATATTGTATCAATACTCAACAATCGAAGCTCTTTTAGAAGGGATTTATGACGGCGACATGACTTTTGGTGAGCTTAAAAATCATGGAAATTATGGCCTTGGAACAATAAATTCTTTAGATGGGGAAATGATACAAGTTAATGGAAAATTCTATCAAGTTAAGGTAGATGGGATAGCATATCAAATTGAAGATAATGAGAAAACTCCTTTCGCAATAGTTACATTTTTTGACGTAGATAAATCGATTAAAATAAATGAGACCTTAGATTACAATCAATTCACAAAATACATTGACAATAACATTCCTACACATAATGTATTTTATCTAATATTAGTGGAAGGTAATTTTGATTATATAAAGACTAGAAGTGTACCCAAACAAGAAAAACCCTACCCGCCATTGGTCAATGCCATAGAAGATCAAAGGTTTTTTGAATTTAATAATGTGAAGGGAACCTTAGTGGGTTTTAGGATACCCCAATATGTAGGGGATATGAATGTACCCGAGTATCATTTTCATTTTTTAACTGAAGATAAAAAGGCCGGGGGACATGTTCTTGAATTAAAGATCAACAACCAAGAGGTACATATTGATTATACACATGATTTTTTTATGACTGCCCCAGATAATGAAGATTTTTACAATTTAGACTCTGATAACAACATAGATGAAGATATCAAGATTGTAGAGAAAGGTAAATAATGACTATAATATTTTTTCACTATTTTTTAGACTATCCTTGCCTTATACGCTATACAACATATCTTAAAAAGGAACATGGATATTAAAGAGATATTATGGATGTCAACAAAGCTATATTTGAAAGAAGAGCCTATAGATCCTTAGAACCAGTAGAAATAACTCCAGAGATTATTAAATCTCTAGCAGAAAGTGCAAGATTTTCCCCTTCGTGTTTTAATAATCAGCCATGGAGATACGTATTTGTTACAGATCCTACAGTTCTAAAAAACATGCACTCCGCCCTTTCAATGGATAACGACTGGGCAAGAGCTGCCTCAATGATAATAGTTGTATTTTCTAAAAAAGAAAATGATTGTTTAATAAAAGATAGAGAGTATTATTTATTCGACACTGGAATGGCAACTGCTTTCATTATTTTAAGAGCAACTGAACTTGGATTAGTTGCCCATCCAATAGCTGGGTATAGCCCTAAGAAAACTAGGGAGATTCTGGGAATACCTGATGAGATGAATGTTATTACTCTTGTTATTGTAGGAAAACATTCTTCACAGATGACCCCACTGATGAATGAAAATCAGAAAGAAGTTGAAAAAGAAAGACCTGAACGATTGACAGTAGATAAATTTGTTTTTATGAATAGTTATCATGATTAAAAGTATATAGATTGAAAAATTTATTCTCTATTTTAAAATATTCTACAAACTATTAGAAATGCTGAAAAAATCTCAATAAAATTACCAAGTAAACTTATATATAAACAATAATTATAAATGTTAGAAGATAGGAAAATATCATAATACTATATCAAGACTTTTAGAGTTTTAAAAATAGGAGGATAGCAAATGGACGATATTTCTATTGTTCTTTGTGGCGAAGCAGGACAAGGTATAGAAACTACAGAAGATATATTAACAAAAATACTTAAGGATTCAGGATACGACATATTTGCCGTAAAGGAATATATGTCAAGGGTTAGGGGGGGCTCAAACTCTACGGAGATTAGAGTGTCCCAAAAACCTATTAGGGCTTATGTTGATAGAATCGATTTACTATTCGCTTTAAGTAACAAATCCATAGATCATTTGAAAGATAAGATCTCAGAGGATACACTAATATTTGGAGATAAAGAGATTATAGGAGATATCAATAAAATCATTGATATACCTCTTTCAAAAATTACAAAGAAAATAGGGAGTAGTGTTTATAGTAATACTGTTACTGCAGGTGTAATATGTGGAATGCTAAATGTTTCAGAATATGAGTTCCAAAATTTTATTACAAAATTTTTTGAAAAAAAAGGGGAGTCGATAATAAACAAAAACCTTGAAGCTGCAAGCGAAGGATTTGAGTTGGCCAAAAAGATAATGGAATCTGGGATCACTATAAAAGTGAAAACAAGTAGGGAGATATCAAGAGATGTAAGTAAAGATATACTAATTTCAGGCAAAGATGCAGTTGCACTTGGGGCTCTCGCTGGAGGATGCAACTTTATTTCTGGGTATCCAATGTCGCCTGCTACAGGAATTCTTTCTTTTATGTCTACATACTCAAAAGAATTTGAAGTAATTGCTGAACAATCAGAAGACGAGCTAAGTGCCATTAATATGGCCATTGGAGCTTGGTATGCCGGTGGAAGAGGGATGACTACAACATCCGGAGGAGGATTTGCTTTAATGGAGGAAGGAGTAAGCTTGGCAGGAATGGCTGAAACTCCAGTAGTTATCCATATAGGCCAAAGACCCGGACCGGCAACAGGCCTCCCAACTAGAACTGAACAAGGTGACCTTGACCTCGCTTTATATGCAGGCCATGGAGATTTTGCACGAATAATATTGTCACCCGGTAGTATCGAGGATTGTTTTCATTTATCAAAATATGCCTTTTCTTTCGCGGATAAATACCAGATACCTGTTTTCATACTAACAGATCAATATTTATTAGATTGCCAGTATAATATCCCTTCTTTAGATCATAAGAGATATGGAATAAAAAAATATGTAGTACAGACAAAAGAGGACTATAAAAGATATCAATTTACAAAAACAGGAGTATCCCCAAGAGGAATACCTGGATTCGGGGAAGGTCTGGTAATACAAACTGGAAATGAACATGACGAGATTGGACATACTACTGAAAATGCAATTCTAAGAAAAAAGATGGTTGAAAAAAGATTCAATGAAAAACTTAATCAAATCAAAAATGAGGTTATTTACCCAGAACTTCTTGGCGGAAAAGCTTACAAATATCTTTTAATAGGATGGGGCTCGACAAGGAACATCGTAGAAGAGTCCCTAAAACAATTGAGAGAGCCCAAGCTTGGATTTTTATATTTCAAACAGGTATATCCCCTACCAAGAGAAATTATGGGATATCTAATTAACGCAAAAAAAGTTATTGCAATAGAAAATAATGCTTCAGGACAATTTGCAAACCTTATAAAACTGGAGACAGGTTTTGAGATTAAAAATAAGATATTAAAATATGATGGTAGGCCATTTTCTGTTGAAGAAGTTACTAGAAGAATAAAAGATATTCTGGAGGAATAAAATGGAAGCTAAAGATTTTGATGTACAAAATATCGATATTTCATGGTGCCCTGGATGTGGAAACTTTACATTATTAAGAATATTAAAAGAAACATTTGCAGAACTCCAAATAAAACCCCAGGATATTGCAGTTATTTCCGGAATTGGCCAGTCATCAAAAACCCCTCACTATTTTAAGACTAATACTTTTCACACATTACATGGACGAGCCATTCCGATAGCAACTGCAGTAAAGAGCATTAATCCGAATCTCACCGTAATAGCAGAGGGTGGAGACGGCGATATGTATGGAGAAGGTGGAAATCATATACTTCATGCAATAAGAAGAAATCCAAATATCACAAATATAATACACAATAACATGGTTTATGGATTAACTAAAGGGCAAGCCTCTCCTACTACAATGCTAGGCGTTAAAACTACCTTACAAGTTGAGGGCGTTATCCTTGAACCTTTCAATCCCATTGCAGTTGCAATAGCATTAAATGCTTCTTTTGTAGCCCGTGCATTCGTTGGAGATATTGAGCAAACTAAAGAAATACTAAAAAAAGCAATTGCCCATAAAGGCTATGCTATAATAGATATTTTCCAACAATGCCCATCGTTTAACAAAATAAACACATTTGAATGGTTTAAACAAAATACATATTATCTTGACGATAAACACGACCCGAAAAACAGAATTGAAGCTTTCAAGAAATCTATTGAAACTGAAAAATTGCCACTTGGAATTTTTTATATGAATAATAGAAATTCGTTTGAAGAAAATATTGGACTATACAATGAGAATAAAGATCCACTGTGCTTTAGGGAGAGAGAATCCGATAAAATACAGAAATTTATTGACTCTAAAATGCGTTGAACATATAAATTATTGACAAAAGTCTTTTAAACTTACTTAATTTTCTCACGTTAGGGTGATAATATAGCTACAAAGAAAAAGAAGAGTGTTGCTGAGAAAAAAATAACTAAAACTACTAAGGCCACATCTAAAAAAGTCGTTTCTACTAAAACAAAAAATAAAACAAGTGCAACTAAAACAGAAAAGTCATTTTTGAACGATAAGAAAAAAATAACTATTGTTGGAGCAGTTGCACTAGTGTTAATAATTGCAACAATAGCTGGTTTTTTTTACATGCAAGAAAATGACAAAAATAAAGTTGAAGAAGCAGTCAGGTTGCACGTTGACTATTACAATACCAGAAATATTGATGCTTACTATGACCTCATATCCCAAAATTCTAAAGATAAATATAACATTAAGTTAGAAGATATATCCAATCTTTTAAATAAAGCTGCATTTGACGGAACAAATATTACAATTGTAAATATAAGCCAAATTACAATTCAAGGAGATGACGCAGAAGCTAGAGGCGTTATCATTGCAAAGAACAATCAAGGGTCAGAAACAAAGTCATTCGTTGAGCTCTATAAAAAGGAAAACGGTGTATGGAAATACGAACAGAGAATGTGGCAAGACACAGCTACTTCACAGGCTCCTCAGTAGTAATATTTTTTCCTTTTTCACAGGGAATAATTTTTAATTTTGCATTTTTAAATTCTTTTTTAATCTCTTTTCCTTCGTGAAGTCTATCTAAAAAAAGAGCAAGTGCCGATATTTCAGAATGAGGTTGATTTGTAACGGAAAGATTGTAGCTAGATAGCTCGTAAATATCTTTTGGAACTTTTTCTGCCCCAACTACGACCATAAGATTATTATTTTCATTAAAAACAAGATTTTTAATCTCTTCAATCTTTTCTTCAAAGGGGGTTCCATACATCGTCAAGTGCACGGATATCCCATCAAATTTTTTGAAAGCTTGCTTATATGTTTCAAAATAAACAGAAAACTCGCCGCCCCACCTCTTAGAAACGCTGTCTAAACTTCGTTTTATTTTTTCATCCTTTTCCCAGATTGAGATAGAATCTGCTCCAAAGGTTCTTGAAACTAATGCAACGTGAGTTGTAATACGGTGATCCCTTTCGGGCCTGTGACCAATCCTAAGAACTGTGATGCTCATTTTTTGATCATTGTAGAAGACATTTGGACACCGGGAACTCTTCTAATTGAGCTGGTGAGAATATCAAGTTCGCCTAATTCTTTTACGTTGACCTTAACGATCATATCATATTCACCATATAGTTCATGCACTTCAATGACATTCTTCATATTAGAAATCTTTTCAATTACATCCTCTTCAGATCCAGGTTGTACAACACAGAGTATAAATGCTATCATCTTATCCCTTCTTTGTTAAAGTTAACATATTTTTAAACTTTTTGTATGAGCCTTAATATTAGCCTAAATTATTTCATAAAATTCTGGCTTTCTATCATTAAAAATATTATTTTTAGAATTAAGATTTTTATCCCTTGATTTTAATGGGTCTATTTCTACTTGATATATATCCTGTTTTTCTTCTGAAGCTCTAAAAATAATTTTACCGTCTGGCCCTACAATTTGGCTCTGGCCAATAAATTTTAATCCTCTTTCTTTGCCCACTCTATTTGAGGTAATTGAATATACCTTATTCTGAAGGCATATAGTTTTCATTGCTTCTGGACAATAAGGCATGACTAAATTTGCAGGATGGCATAATATATCTGCCCCCATAAGGGATAAAGTTCTAGTAGATTCCGGGAAAAACCAGTCAAAACATATCATTGTTCCTATCTTAATGCCATCTATCTCAAATATTCTGAATCCTAAATCTCCAGGGAGAAAATAATCCTTTTCATCAAAAAAAAGATGAATTTTTCTGTATTTTCCGATATATTCTCCTTTGCTAACTATTGCCAGAGAATTATACAATCCTCTGTCTGTTTTCTCTGATATTCCAAAAACTAGAGTTTTATCTGTATCTTCTGTATACTTCTTTAATGTTTTTGTAGTGTAACCGTCAGGTATTTTTTCTGAAACATCTAACACCTCACTCTTACTTTTAAAATTGTAGCCTGTGTTAAAAAGTTCAGGTAGGACAATAAGGGAAGCGTTATTTTTTTCAATAAGTTTGATAGCATTATCAACGTTCTTTTTAACATCAAGCAGCTCAATATTCATCTGGATAAATCCAATTTTCATAATTAGTATTCTATTAAAAATAATTAAAAAGATTTTCGCCCTATACAAACAAGATATCTCCCAAAATTATTTAAAATGGGTAGAAAAGTTAATTTTGGGTACAATGCCCCCATACTTAATGAATAATTACTAAATATTCTTTCTATTTCATCTCTTGAATAGTATCTTATCCTAACAGATATTTTCTTTCCTCCATGATAAACAGAGATTTTACCTTTTCTTTTTTTCATAGCCCTAAATGGGTTTTTCCCTTGTTTTAGGGATTTTAGTATCCAAAGAATATTATTTATATTTCCTACAGTAAAAATGAGATGTCCCTCTCTTTTTAGACACTCATCTAAAGTCATCTTAAAATTTGTAATATTTGCATGATTTAAGGCCCCAAATATAGATACGGCACTATCAAAAGTATTTCTCTTAAAAGGAAGTTTTTCCATATCTGCTACTAAAAAAAAATCTCCATTATTATTATCCTTTGCTTTCTTCACCATTTCAAACGAAATATCTGCAGACACAACTATGTGCCCATTCTTCTTTAAAATCCTTGAATGGTATCCTGTACCACAGCCAATGTCCAAGGTCAAACCAAGTGGTAACGTCGTTAATATCTTTTCTTCTTCTTTTCTCATTTTTATATTTAAAGAATCAGAATATTTTGCATCGTAGCCTTCAGAAAGCAAATCATAAAAAGTTCTTTTGTCCATCTAATCTAATTTTGATATCTATATGGGATTAAATCCTTTTTGGAAGTATTTATAGATATCATAAAATTTAATAAGCTATTTATTTGTAAAAGATTTAGAGGAGTTTTATGAGGGCTTTAGCAGCATTATTTGTTCTATTAATATTTTTATCGGGTTGTATTGTTCCAATAACAAAAGAAACTACCAGTAAGAATGAAATAAATTCTCCTCAAACTATAATTCCCCCTAAAAAATATTCAATTGTTGATGCAGATATACCACTAACTTACTATGGGAGCGTTGACGGGGTAGAAATAGGATATCAGATTGCACCTCACAACGTTGCCATGAAGTCTCTAGAAGCATTTTATGAATATCATAATACCAGTGATGAGTCTTACAAAAAAAGAGGATTATACCTTGCAGACTGGCTTTTAGAGAATGCAACATACAAGGATAAAGGGAATTTTGTAGTCTGGGTGTATGATTATCCTTGGCCACCATACGACCTTAAACCAGGTTGGACTGGCTCTTTAAATCAAGCAACTATAATAAAAGCACTTTCATTTGCATATCTTTATTCAAAGGATGAGAAATACAAGAACATGATTGATAAAAGTCTAAATGCTTTTGAAGTTGAGGTTAAAGAAGGCGGGCTTAGAATGGTTAGAGAAGATCAAGGAACATATTATATCTGGTACCCAGAGTATGCTAAAGAATCCCCGCCTTACGTTCTTAATGGATTTATAACTGTTATAATTCGTTTAAGAGAGTATTATCTTATTTCAAATAACAAAAAAGCAGAAAAGTTATACCTTGAAGGATTATTCTCTTTGGTTCATTACTTACCAGATTATGATGCAGGAAATAATAAAAGCTATTATGATGCTCTTGAAAACATAGCAAATGATCATTATCATGAAATGCATGTTGCCCAATTAGATTCTCTTTACGAGTATACTAAAACACCGATGTTCAAAGAATATAAAGAAAAGTGGGAAAGAAAGTAGATTTTTAGTATCCTGAATCTTGTCTCTCTGTAGTGTCAAAAGTTACTTGGTCCCGTTTTAAAGAATCAGAACCACTCATCGTTTCTTTTTTTATTGCTTCCATTTCTGAAGAGATCATTTTTTGTTTTATCTCCTCTGGTGGACCAATTTCTAATATATTTCCTTCAAGTAAGAAACAAGACCTATCACATGCTTCAACGACAAAATCTGAATCATGAGTTACAATAATGAAAGTTTCATCAAGTAATTCTCTGGCAGTTCTAATAGCATTTGCTATTTCTTTTGTTCCTCTTGGTTCATCAAGAATAACAAGCGTTGGCTCCTTTACCAATATCTGTGCTAGCGCAACAGTATGCCTCTCTCCTTCAGATAATGATTCAGGTTTTTTATATAGTAATTCAGGAATACTATCTTTGCTAAATCCAACGGCTTCTAGCACATCTGATGCTTTCTTTTTTGCAATGTCAGAGGGAAGCTTCGTCCCTATTGAATCAGATAGGTTATCTAATACAGTTCTATTTGGATACAATGAATATTCTTGGTGGAGAATCCCGATATAAGGAACGGCCCTAATTCTGCCAGAGGCGCCTTCTTCTTTCATGTTTATCCATTCATCACCGATTCGAAGTTTAAACTCCCCTTCTTTGAAAGGTATTAACCCTCCTATTATCTTAGAAACTGTTGTCTTCCCAGAACCGCTTTTTCCTACAATCCCAAATATTTCTTTTTCGTTAATAGACAATGAAACATTATCGATGGCTTTAATTACCCCTCTAGATATGGAATAATAATATTTCTTAACATTGGCCAATGCAATTATTTCATTTCCAATTTCAGAGAAATTTGACTTGTCAGGATATATTGATTTTGATTCTAAATCAGAGACTAAATCCTTAGGCGGTAATTCAGCTTCTATTCTTCCTTTACCTAGAATCAATGCTTTTTCTGTAATCTTCTTTAGGATATTTTCCTTCTGTGAAGAAACAATTAAACTTCTACCATCATTCCTAAAGATAGTATGTAATGTAGTCTCAATAATATTAGAAGTAACGGGATCAAGTGTAGCGGTTGGTTCATCTGCAAATAAAACAAGAGGATCTATTGCCAGTTGTCTTGCGAGTACAAGTCTCTGTTTTTCACCGCCCGATAAGTCTCTTGCGATATGTGTCATCCTGTGCATCAAGTTAACTTTTTGTAGAATTTCAATTATTTTGGAATTAACTTCTTTTTCAGGTAGTTGCATCTCTAAAAAGACTTCATACATGTTTTCAAGTACGGACCTTTGGCCAAATAGAGAAAAAGTTCTCTGGAACATTATTGCTGTTCGTTTTTTTATTGCATTAAAAAATTCTTCATCGTTCCACAAATCTACTTTTTTAAAAATATATTCCTTGTCACATTTTTTACACTTTTTTCCAACATGACTTGGGGATTGTATATCTTTGCATGTGGGGCAGTATGAAATATTATAATAAATATTTCCTTTTGCAGGGGCATAACCTTTTGTACCTCTTAAGACATTTAGCAGGACAGATTTTCCGCTACCCGTAGGACCGTATAATCCTAATGACTCGCCCTCTCTTAATTTAAATGATAAATCATCTAAAATAACTTTATGATCTACAATAAATGAAAGATTTTCAATTTCAATTAGATTATGCTTCATTTTAATCGCCAAAAATTATATCATATTAGAAGAATAATGAATAAAAAGATTTTGATTCTAATGATGATACAAAAATCAATATAATATTTATTTAAAGTAAAGAAATAAATAAAAATCATATAAAATATAGGAAAGACAATATTTATAGAATTATTTTTAATTGATTTTTTCAGAGAATTTATATATCGATAAGTATATGACGGATAATAACATATGTATGGGGAATTTTGTGATAGCTAAACCAGGGAAAGACTTTGACATTATATTGATTACTGCAGAATATCATGATGATCATCCCTTATCTCCTTCAGGGGTTATCTCGAGAGTCTTAGACAGTAAAGGATACAAAGTTGGTATTATAGAAAAGCCTTTGACAAAAGAAGACTACCTGAAGCTTGGACCTCCAAAATTATTTTTTGCAGTGACTTCTGGCTCCATAGACAGCATGCTACATAATTATACCCCTTTGAAAAAAACAAGATCAAATGATCCTCATTCAAATATATCTTTAATACCAGACAGGGCTTTGATAGTCTATTGTAACAAGATTAGAGAATACTTCAAGTCAGCAGTAATTGTCATAGGTGGAATAGAAGCTTCTATGAGACGATTTGCCCACTACGATTATTGGGATAATAATATCAGGAGAAGCATTATTTTTGATTCAAGAGCTAACATTTTAGTTTATGGAAATGGTGAGAAACAAATTCTTGAAATAGCAGAAAGATCTAAAAAAAATTTGAGCCTTAAGGGAATTCAAGGAACTTGTGTAATAAGTAAAGAACTGGATGAAGGATTTGAAATACTTCCATCTTTTAAAGAGGTAAAAGAAGACCCTTTGAAATTTTGTGAGATGCAAAAGACCCTATCAAACAAAAAAAATTTAGCACAGCCTTATGATAATAATTATCTCCTTCAATATTCTTATCCAGACTATTCTACTGAAGACCTAGATTGGATATACTCTTTGCCTTATACACGAAAACTTCATCCAAAGTCTCTTTTAAAGATGGCAAGATTTTCTGTAGTCAGCCATAGAGGTTGCATTGGTAACTGTAATTTTTGTTCACTTAAACTCCATCAAGGGGATAAGATCATTTCAAGAAGTGAAAGTTCGATATTAAGAGAAATAGAATCTCTGGTCTCTCATCCAGCTTTTAAAGGATACATAGACGACCTTGGGGGGCCTTCTGCAAATATGTATGGGATGGATTGTAATGAAAAATGCAATGATGATTGTATCAACTGCAAAAAATTAGATAAAAGTCATCAAAAATTAATCTCGCTTCTTAGAAAAGCTAGAAAGATTGAAGGTATAAAGAAGATATTTGTCAGAAGTGGCATAAGATATGATCTTGCAATGGAAAATAAAGAATATATAAAAGTCCTTTCAGAACACCATATATCTGGATGCCTAAAAATAGCACCAGAGCATTTTTCTGAAAAAGTTTTATCTTATATGAATAAGGATAACTCTAGGTTTGATGAATTCGTTTCTTATTTTCAAGGTATTAACAAAGATAAAAAACAATTTCTTAAATATTATTTAATGATTTGTCATCCGGGGGATGATGATAAGGAAATAATTAAATTGAAAGAAAAAATAACTCACTTGTCCAATATCGAAAGTTTTCAAATTTTTACTCCAACGCCTATGACAAACTCAACCTGTATCTATTGGACAGGAATAGATCCCAAGAGTATGAAAAGAGTTAATGTTATACAAGATTACAAAACAAAGAAGAAGTTAAAAAGGGTAATCCTGCACGAAATTAATAAAAATAAATCACATAGCCGAACTACTATTTTTGAGCCTTAAGGCTATCAGTAAAATTTAAATATATTTTTTCACTAAAGTAATAGACGAATAATATAATAAAGGAGCATCCTATAATGAGTGAAAAAAGAGTTGAGGGTTTCCGAGGAGAATCAAGAGAAATGCACGAAGCCATCTGTTCTGAATGTGGTAACATGACAAAAGTTCCTTTCAAACCAGATGGAATAAGGCCTATTTATTGTAGAGATTGCTTTAACAAAAGAAAATCCAAGAAATAGTAGACATATAAGATAGTGCAAATAATAAATATATTTGTTAAAGAGTACAAGAATTAATTAATACTAAAAGTAATCTCCGAGGGTCATCTGTTTATTTTTAGAAAATTTAAGGTTTTCTTCAGTATACCCAAATCCTTTTAAAATTCTCATAACTGCAGGTAAAACCTGGTTGTCCATATAGTATTCGGCGTCGTATTTATATCCTGCTTTCTTGAAAGATTCTACATCATAAGACCTGTCTCTAACCATTCCCTCTCCGCTTTTAACGATAAAAGAAATCATGGAACCTGCTTTAACGTCCTCCCCCTTTTCTTTCATGCGTTTTGCTACAATTACATGTGGCCCTATTTGTTTATAGCTTGAAATTGGCATTGTTAGTTGAGTATATATAATAAGAGAATCTAGCGGAATTTTACCTTCTATAAGCTCTTGGGTAGTTTTTCTGACAATTTCAGCCGCTTTTTCGGGACCTTTTCCTTCTAATATGGTTTTTAATACAGCTTCTTGCGTTTTTTTTGCAATTTCTGCCCAATCTCTTCTTACCACTTCTAAACCTTTTGTTACTATATTATTTTCTTTATCGATAATTGCGTATCTCTTCTTTGAAACAAAAAATCCTCGCCTATAATAACCCTGGAATTCAAGTTCCATATAGTCAGGAAGCGTAGAGTTTACCTTATCCCTAAATTCTTTTGATTTTTCCATGTCTTCTGATCCCAATCCCACGAATAAACTATCCGTATCCCCATAAAGAACATTTAATCCCATTTCTTCAGCGATTTTTATTGCTTTATGGATATACTCTCTACCCCATGAAGCTATACTAGAAGCTGCTTCTTTAGAATACCATCTTGAGCGGGGGTACCCCATATAGCCATAAAAAGAATTGGCAAGAATCTTAAGGGCCCATTGTTGGGATTGATAAATAGTCTTTTCATTTTTATCGGATGTCTCTTTTAATTTTCTCTTAATCTCAACTCTCCTCTCTATAATCTCTTTCAAGATTTCAGGGATAAATCCTTTTTTATTAAGGCAAAAATTAACTCCATCGGGAGATGTATTATCACAACAGCTACACCCAATAGTATTCGGATCTATATTATGGGCTATAATTATTGAAGGGTATAGAGATCTAAAGTCAAAAACGGCTATGTGTTCATGAAGCCCCTTTTGTGGATCCAAGACAAATCCGCCTTCATAAGTATAAGATGCCCTTTCTAGGTATTCGCTGCCTTTTGGTTTATTCGGGACTATTGTTTTTTCTTCAAATGATCTTTTCATTAGAAGATATTCGACCATATTCGAAGATGCCATTCTTGATATATCAAAAATATTTTGCCCAACTATTCTTGAAAGTTCAATCTCAAGAGGGCCAATTGCAGCTCCAATTTCTTTTGCAGCTATGGCATCCTCCATATTGTATAATGCGACAGTCAAAAGTCCTTCCTGTTTTCCTTCTTCCCAGAATCTATCCATTTCAGCTAGTTGAATTTTGCTTTTTTCTTTACCTAAAAAATTAAGATAAACGTTTTCAAGAGTATATTTGTTCAGACTAAGGAGTTTTCTACTCAATGGATAAAGATCAACATGTACCATCCCTGGTATCTTACTACTGTCATTTACTCCCCTTTTATCGATTCTTATTTCATTTAGGATAGGATGATGTATTTTTAGTTTTTTTGCTCTTTCATATATGTAAGGAAAATCAAAAGTATCCCCATTGTAAGTATAGATTATGTCTGGGTTGTATTCCAAGATTATATCTAGAAATCTTTTTATCATCGATGTTTCGTCATCTACAATTTCTATATACTCTGCTGAGACTTTTTTATAGGTAATAACCTTATCAAAATCATTGGTAGAAATTCCAATCATTATTATTGGGTCATTTTGAGCGTCAGGCTTTGCCTTGCAGTATACTTCTATATCAAAGGCTAAAACTTTAATCGATAGATTAAGATTATCGGTGATATGAAAATCTTTTATGATCGAGATTTCTCCCTCTTTTTCTATTTCAAAATTGTAGTATATTGCTGGAACAAGATTTTTGTCGATAAGAAATCTTCTTGCAAAAGGTATATCGTATTCATAGATCTCTGTAATATCTTCAATTTCTTTCCTCAAGTTAGGAACGTCCGAGGGATGATTAAATATTACTTTGATGGCAGGAATTTTATTGCCAAAAAGGTATCTCTCATCAATAGTGCAATTTTTTACAGCAATAGATCTACCTTGAACTTCTTTTTGTATTTCTTCAATTAGCTTCTTTTTAGATTTGATTTCTTCCGCATCACACACGGCCCAGATATAAGGTTCAAAGTCCTTGTAAAATGCTTCGATTTTAGAATCATTTTTAAGTATTAGTCGAACATATGCTTTTTCGTTGAATGTTTTGTAATCAGAGTCCAAGAGAAACATAAAAATAGTTATGATAAATAGTATAAATAAGTTATTATGAAAAATATAATCGTTCAGTTATATTTTAGGCCCCTGGCCAAAAGCAACTTTTATAAATAGATATTTTTAACAAATGTTAATGAAATTTTTTGAAGTGTTGATAATTGTAATACTGATGTCGGTCCCATTTTTTCTCTTCAAAAAGGAAGATTTCACTACTTTTATTTATTGGACAATTGTTACAACCGGTTATCTTCTATACATTGTTTTCTCGAGTAAAAGGTGGATAAATGAATAACTTTCTAATATTATTAGGGATTTATGCCATTATAGGTACAATTATTGCTCTATATTCTAAAGATGCCAAGACACAAGAAAGTTTCTTTATTGGAAACAGAAACATTGGTGGCGTTGTTTCTGCACTTACATATGCAGCTACAACATATTCTGCCTTCATGATGGTAGGCCTAGTTGGTCTTTCATATGCAACGGGAGTTGGTGCTCTCGGATTTGAACTTACTTATTTGGTGGGAACTTTATTCTTTTTATCTTATTATGGCCCTAGAATATGGAAAATAGCAAAGCAAAAAGGAGTTGTTTCCCCTTCTGGATTACTTGAAGAAAGATATGGCTCAAAAACAGCAAAAATTGCGGCCTTAATCTCTCTACTGGCTTTAATCCCCTATACATCAGTACAATTAACAGGTGTTGCCCTCATATTAGAAAAAAATTCAAGTTTGAATTTCTCTACTGGAATTTTAATCGTTGGAATTCTTATTGCACTGTGGGCATTTCTAGGTGGCTTAAAGGGGGTTGCATTGACAGATTCGATCCAAGGAGTTTTGATGATTGTAGTCTCAATATTTGCTTTAGTTTGGGTATCTTACAGATTTGATTTTTCTGCTATTTCCACAATGGGTGATTTAATGTATGTTCCTAATGCTATTTGGACACCTAAATTTTTCTTAGGATTGACAATTCCCTGGTTTTTCTTTGCATTGACTAATCCACAAGTTCTCCAAAGACTATTTATTCCAAAGGATCTATCCGCATTAAGAAAGATGATAGTTTTTTTTGGGATATTTGGGGTATTATACACAGCAATTGTAACATTTATAGGAATTCAACTTAGAGTTCTAACGTTTCGAGGATTATTCCCAATAGTGCAATACAGGGATGATGTCACTCCAACATTGCTTTCTTTAATGCCAGAATGGTTATCCCTTCTATTAGCATTAAGCATAATGGCTGCCGCAATAACAACTGCAAATTCGATAGTCCTGACCCTTTCTTCAATGGTCTCAAGGGATATTGTAAAAGAGAAAGGCATTCTTTTTGGTAGGATCTCAATTATAATTATAACAATATTCATCGGCCTTTTTGCAGTGAGAAAGTTAAGCTACATAGTTGAATTGTCTGTTTTATCATCAACTATATTGCTTTGTTTATTACCTCTAATTTTTGGTTTATTCCACTATAATATAGGCAAGGATTTGACTGGGGCCATTACACTTATAGGTGGATTTTTGACAGCCGTATGTCTTTCTTTCTTTAAAATATCTTTATTTGGGCTGCCTACACCCATAATAACTTTGGTTGTTTGTTTCGCTCTTTTCTTTATTGTTGGAATGCTTGAGTCAAAATATCCTTAAAAATCACACGAGAAAAAATTAAGAAATATTAATTTATCACTCTTTTTTGGTCTCTAATTTTTATAATCTATACCCTTAGCACTACAATTGTTCTTAGTTACAAAACCTTTGTTTGTTCGGTTGGCCTTGGTATTTTCACCACAAGGAAACGAAATACTTTATCACTTTGATTAATTAATCTATGAGGTATTTTTGCAGGACTTTCAATAAGCATATCCCGATATACTTCTTCTTTCTCATCGCCAATTTCAACAATCCCTGTTCCTTCGAGCACATAAAAAAATACATCTACAGGAGTAATATGTTTTAAGAGAGCTTCGCCTGGCTTTAATGTTATGTGTATTGCCTGAGCTTTTTCAGTATCATATATCTTTCTAACATCAACCTTGTGTGGTGTTTCGATAATTTTCTGTTCCTTTACTTTAACAATCTTCATTTATTCACCTTTGTTTATATTTTTACAGAATCAAATTTGCATATCTTCTCACACTGATAGCATAAAATACATTTGCTACCTATCACATTTAATTTTTTATTATTTATCTCTATTGCTTCTGTTGGGCATATTTTAACACAAATATTACATTTTGTGCATCTATCATTCTCTATCTCAGGCATTAAAAATCTCCTAAAAGCAGGCAATTTCATCACTAAACCAAACGGACATATGTAATTGTGCCATAGATCAGAAGTAAATATTGCCAACATAGGGAATGCAACTATTAGAAAAGGGATTTTGATTTTTATTGGAACTATTAAACTTGATATATTAATTACAACTAAAGCAAGTAATATCAAAGAAATTGGATAATAAACATACGCTTTCTTAAAAATACTGGGTGTGTTGATTTTTTTGATATTTAATTTATTTAATATATACCCTAAACCTTTATCAAAGGCGTGAAATGGACAAAAATAACCACAAAACAATTTTCCAAATATTACTGATGCAAATGAAAAACTTAGAATCCATAAAAGTAAAATAGCTTCTTCTTTTGCCTTAATAAAAAAGACAAATGCCACGATAGAAATGGCGAGCGTCAGAGCTTGAATTATTTTTCTGGCTTTCATATTGTTCGGAATCTTAAAATAAGATATAAATATTTCCATAACTTTAATATATTAATATTAGTATTTTATTACATGGAGATTGAAGAACAGTTGATGAGGGTCGGGTTGACAGAATATGAATCTAAAGTAATGGTATCGATTGCTAGATATGGGGAGGCTTCTGCCAAAGAAATATCTTTGAGCTCAGGAGTGCCATATTCTAGAATATACGACACCCTAAATGATTTAATAATAAAAGAGTGGATAAAGAAGAAGGAGGGAAGACCTTCATTGTTTAGTGCAGGAAACATAAATGAGAGAATCGATGAATATATTAATGACAATAGATTATTGGCAGAAAAAATAAAATTTAATTTAGAAAGCCTGTTAGGGGGTAATAGATATGAACTATTGCCTACAATTAATGTTGAAAGAACTTGGAAAAATTTTTTTAAAAAAATTGATGAGTTGAGTAATGCCTCAAAACAATTAACATGTGTTTTTGGTTTTTATAATTCAAAAGCTTTTGACAAAATAGATTTAATTTTCAAGAATAAATATTACACAAAAAATCTTTTTGTGAAAAGTGACATACTGGATAATAATTTTTTTAATGAATTGAAACGCATGTCTCCATCTTTTCATATTAGAATATTACCTTTTACACCAAGAGTCTTACTATTTTTATTTGATGGAAAGAACATTCTTATAGTACTCCCTTTATCAGAAAATATTAATTCAGATGAAGGGGATATAAAATTTCTTGAAATTAGAAACTTTGAAATAGGTAAAATATTGGAAAAGATGATAGAGATAGCATTGGTAGAATCATTACCTTTTGAACATTAAAAATTATAGAATGCTTGGTAATGTGGCATTAAATAAAAAATACGAGAAGAGTTCATGAAAATAGCGAGTGGGGGGAAAAGAAATCAGAAGGCTTCTGGAGATTCACCTTAAGTCACTTGAAGACTTAAAAGGAATTGACCTCACTGGATAGAATTCATAGCTGGCCAAATAAAAAAGGAACAGGCATATCTATTGGAATTTCGCACAGTTTATATTTGTTTGATATACTCCAGTGACAAAATTTTTATACTCTTAAAAATATATTAATATGGTGTTCAAATGAAAATTGAATATTTGGGCCATTCGGCTTTTAGAATAACGGGTTCAAAGACCATAATAATTGACCCATATCTAAATAAAAATCCGAAAGCTTGTCTGAAGGCTAGTGATATTAAAAAAGCAGATATTGTTTTAGTGACACATGGGCATGGTGATCATCTTGGTGATTCATTAGAGATATGCAAAAATACAGGAGCTGTATTTGTAGCCATACATGAATTAATACTTTATGCTCAAGAAAATGGAATCACAAACACTGAAGGAATGAATATTGGAGGTACCATTGAAATAGAAGGTATCACTATAACGGCCGTGAGGGCAGATCATTCAAGCTGTATTAATGTCACTGATAAAGGGGGCTATTCTGGAGGAAATCCCATTGGTTTTGTAGTAAGAGACGGAAATAAAGCATTATACCATGCTGGAGATACTGGACTCTTTAAAGATATGAAATTAATTGGTGAGCTCTACAAACCTGATGTGGCCTTACTCCCAATTGGATCTAGATATACTATGGGCCCAAGAGAGGCTGCGTATGCTGCCAAATATTTAAAATCAAAAATTATAGTTCCAATGCATTATAATACAACACCTCTGATAAGACAGAATCCAAGTGAATTAAAGATATTTGTCAAAGAGTTTGAATTAGATGCAGAGGTGAACATCTTAGATCCTGGGGACTGCTTTGAAATTTAAAGACGAATTATTTTCTCCTTATATTTTTTTAATTGGTTTTATTATATTTTGTATAATAGGGCTTGTAGGTAGATATTACTTTACTGAGTATTATTCTATTGGTATTTCTCTTTATACTGTGGCATACATTTTCGTAATAGGTCTATTTTTTTTAATTGGTAGTAAATTTAATCTCAATATAAAAGACAATATATTGATAGGGGCAATAGTTTTTCTAGTATTATTGTTTAGTTTCAAGAGATTTAGTTATTTTTCAATTATGTTTGCCATATTAGCACTATTGATCCTTTTTATGATCAAGAGGAATATTTTTTCCAGATATTACAAAGAGATTTATGCTACGGGGATTGGTTTTTGTATCCTTAATGTAATTATCATAGGGAAACTTCCTATCATAGCTCCAGAATTAAGAGAAATGTCCCTTACACCCCTATTTGTTCTAGGGTACTCTTTTGTATTAATATCAAATAACTTTGGCCTTCTAAAAGAAAAATACCCATTTAATCTTATCTTTCCATGTATTTCCTTATTGTTGTTTTCACTATATGGATTTAGAACCTATATAATACTATTAGTTCTATCAAGCATAGTCACTCTTTACCTAACAGGCAATAAACAAAAAACAGTAGTGTATTTTGGGTTAATTGGTATAACACTAACAATAGTCTTTGGGTATATTACCGTGTTGTTATTGCCTCAAAATTGGAAGCTAAATCCTTTTGAACTATTGTGGTATAGGTTCACTTTTACATTTGATGTATTTGACAAAATATGCACTACGGCGAGATTTAATTTACTTGGGAACTATTCTTTATTGACAGAAACTACAACAGGATATATAATAAGCCAAAGCATATTAAATTATTCCCATAACATTACTTCAACCGTATTTGGCCCACCAATCTTTGATGGGGGGCTAGTTGAAGTTTCTATATTTACCTTGCTTACCTCGATATCTTTATTTAAGTTATATAAGGTAATAAAAAACAATAAGTTATTAGTACCTTATTATGGGCTAGTACTTTCTATATTCTTAGTTTCAATAGAAATAAGTCCCTATCCTTTAATTATACTTCTTATACCTCTGTCATTTTACCTTACTAAAATAAATTCTTCATGATACAATTACTCGTTTGTCTCTTTATACAAAGATTTTTGTATCTTGATTTTTATTAAAATTATTTTTACACTTGCAATAATATGATTGCGACTTTCTTTGATTTTAAGTTCAGAACTCAAAATCCTCATCATGGCATATGCTCAGAAGGGGTCGCTCATCATTATTATACTTATTTTCAATACATTTTTAAAGATTTATTTTTAATCTTGATTATGGACGAACATGAAATTGAGGCTTTAGGCAAATCAAAAATAATTATAAAAAAAGGGAAAGTAGTAAGTGTTGAAGACCCTATTATTGATTATTGTCCTCTTTTTGACAAATATAGGGGGATAAAAAAACTGACTAAAGAATCAATTAAAGAAAATATTGAATTTAGAATCCAAGATTTTGGTATGTGTACAGGAGACAGGAAATTTCCCTCGCAGGACTTTCTTTCTATTGGCGCAAGTGAGATTATGTCCACATTATTAAAAAAAGGACTACTGGAAGCAACTGTAATTGTAAGTGACGGTTGTGGAACTGTCATTGTGACTGATCCAGAAAAAGTTGAAGGGTTGGCAGGAAGAATATCTGGCGTAATTAAAACTTCACCGATTAAAAATGTTATTTCATTTGTAGGAAAATCTAATGTGCTAGATCCAGAAAGTTGTGAGATAAATCAAGTTAAAGGATTAAAAATGGCTTTGTCAAAAGGTTACAAGAATATAGCCATTACAATATCAAATGCTAAAGATATACCACAAATAAGAGAAATTGAAAAGATTAATTCTTGTAATATTATAATATTTGGGGTCCATACAACTGGGGCCTCAAGAGATGATGCGGCTATATTTATGGAATATGGAGACATAATAACTGCATGTATGAGTAAAGAGATAAAAGAAATAGGAGATAAACAAAATATTTACAAAACTAATACAAAAATACCAATATATGCACCCAGTGAAAAAGGTAAAAATGCTATAGAATTAAGATTTAAAGAAATTAAAAAGAGAAATTAGAGTATATCTACTCAAGATAAGCTTTGTGTATTGCCCTAATAGCGTTGTGGCCATCTTCTTTAGAAACGACAAAAGAGATTGAAACTTCTGAAGACCCTTGTGAAATCATTAATATATTAATCTTATCTTTTGCGATAGCTGAAAATAATCCTGCCGCTGTACCTACCGCGCCTTTCATCCCCTTTCCCACTACACTTATTATATTTACCCCTTTGATGTGAGAAATATCCCTAACCAAGTCTTTTGTTGGAAATGTTTTTCTCAAAGCATTTTCAGATTTTTCTGTGTCTTTCTCAGAGATTACAAAAGAAATATTTGCTTCCGAAGACCCTTGTGAAATCATGTAAACGTTAATATTGTGATCACCTAAAGCCTTGAAGACTTTTGCAGCTACGCCTGGAACTCCAATCATTCCGGCCCCAGAAACGTAAACAATTGCAGCATTTTCAATTATGCTTATGGCCTTTACAGCTTTGTGATTTGCTTTTGTATCCTTTAGGATTAGAGTACCTGGAGAGTCTGACATGCTATTTTTTACCCTGACAGGAATATTTTTAGAAATTGCAGGTTCGATTGTTCTTGGATGAAGAACTTTGGCACCAAAATATGCCAGCTCCATTGCTTCAAGATAGGACAGCTCCGGGATGGTATAGGCATTACCACATATTTTTGGATTTGTAGTCATTATTCCATCCACATCAGTCATTATCCATATTTCATCTGCGCTGACCCCTGCGCCAATTATTGAAGCTGTGTAATCAGATCCTCCCCTACCAAGTGTAGTGATATCCCCCTCTTTACTTTTGGCTATAAATCCAGTAACTACTGGAATCATACCCCTTTTTATTAATGGCATCAAATTATCGGATGTTTTTTTATAACTATCATTAAAGAAAACTGTTGCCTCTCCGAAGTTGTTGTCGGTGACAATTAAAGAAAAAGCATCTACTTTTTCAGATAGTACACCATGTGCCTCTATTGTTTTAGATAATATCAAACTTGAAAGTCTTTCTCCAAAAGAAACTATTCTATCCTTTGAACGTAAAGAAAGTTCACCTAAGTAATGTACTCCTATTAAACTTTTTTCAAGATCAATTAAAAGAGTATCAATTCCTTCTTTAGTTATTTTTACTAATTCTTCATTTTTTATATTTTTACAAGCATCAAAATGCTTAGATCTGAGTTCATTAAGAATGGGGGCTATGTCTTCTCCCTTAAGAGATTTGTCAGCAGCCCCTAGAAGCATGTCTGTAACTCCGGACATTGCAGATACGACAACTACAACTTCATTTTCTTTATTGTATGTATCTATAGCTATTTTTGCAGTGTTAAGGAATCTTTCAGCATTGCCGACAGATGTCCCACCATATTTCATTACAATTCTCATCAGAGACCCCCAAACATGTTATTTAGGCAAGAAATCTACTTAAAAGACTTTCTAAAAAAGAAATTTACGTTCTCTTCCAGACGCTTTTTTCAGATAATTAATTGATTCCTTATAAAAAGGAAATTTCTCTTCTTCTTTTTTAAATGGCCCCGTATGTATTTTTCTCCTACCCCTCTTATAAGTGAATCCAAATTTAATATGCAACATTTCGTGGTACATTATGTATTCAACTACATACTTTGGAGTTTTTTTCTCATCCAAAAGCCTTGAAACTACAATCTCGTTTTTAGAACGGTCATATCTTCCGAAAATTCTATAAGCCCTTCTTTTGGACCATCTTAAAGCAGGTTTAGTTATTTCATTAGCAAAAAAATTATTATTAATCGTATAGAATATTTCATCGAGATCAAAATAACTCCCGTTTGGTTCATGCGTTCCCTTCACATTCTCAAAAGATTCGTTAATAATAATGTTGTGAATGTAATCATTATATATTCTTTTATATCTAGGTGCTACCCGGATTCCTTTAATCTTGGATAAAAGAACATATGCAAGAGCTTCTTTTACTTCTTGGGGTGCATCTTTTAATTTATCAGATACCCTAACGTATAGAACGCCTTTTTTTACCCTAGCAGTATTTTTTATACTTTTATATGGATAGTAGTCAGATACTACTTTATATCTAAATCCCAAGTTTAGAGATACATTGGAAATTATTTGATTTAATTTGGCGTCCATTGGACAGATTTCTGATGTTGACTTATAAAGATTTTTGGGAAAAGATTTATAATATGGCCACCTTGTTTGTTCGTGGTTAATTGTACTTCCCAATCATTCTTAACACAAATAAAGAAGTTTTAATCGTTGGTGCAGGCAATGTATCCCTTAGAAAAACAAAAAAACTTCTTGAATTTACGAATAATATTAAAGTTATTTCTTCAGAGTTTCATAAAGATTTTGATAATCTAAATATTAAAAAAATTAAAATGGAAATAAATGAAGAGAATTTTCCTACACTAATTAGCAAAGATATCAGCTTTGTTATACTATCATTAAATAATAAGGATCTAAACAGAAAACTATGCAACATTTGTAAAAAAAATAGAATAATGGTAAATGTAGTTGATGATAAAGAACTGTCGGATATAATCTTCCCAGCTGTTATAGAAAAGGAAAATCTACTAATTGCAATATCCACTAAAGGAGAATGTCCATACTATTCCAAAAAACTTAAAGAAGAAATAGCGGAATTTATCGATAGAAAAGATAAAGAAGCAAAAATATTGATTAATGCTAGAAAGAAAGGGGATGCCCTTGATGACACTTATAAAAAAATTAAAAGAGGATTGTGAATGTTCCTACTAAATTTTATGATTACCTACCAAAACGCTCCAGTATATGTGAGGGAAAAATTTTCCTTTTCTAAAAAACATAGAAATGAACTCATGAGACAAATATGTTGTGAAACTGGTGTAAAAGGATGCGTAATACTAAATACCTGCAATAGAACAGAGATATATTGTGTAGCAGACAGGGGCGAATCTATAGAGGGCATTATCCTTCTTTTGAAGGATATAAGCCCTGATGTTGAGAATTATTTAGAGGTAACTAGTGGAAATGAAGCGATAAGGCATTTGTTTAGAGTTGCTTCAGGTTTAGAATCACTAATTATTGGCGAAAATCAGATTTTATCCCAAGTTAAAAATAATTATTTTGAATGTAAAAGCGAATGCTCAACGGATTCATTATTGGACATTATTTTTAATCAAGCAATAAGAGTTGGAAAACTTGTAAGAACAAATACTGATATTTCTAAAGGTGGAGTTTCAGTTGGAAGCGCAGCAGTCAAACTTGCCGAAAATATATTTGGTTCTTTAGTTGATAAAAAAATATTGATTGTTGGTGCAGGAGAAATGAGTTGTCTTATTGCTAAGTCACTCTCTTCAAAAGGTGTTGATGGCGTATATGTTTCGAATAGAAACTATGAGACGGCAAAAAATATAGCAGAAACCATTGGTGGTCAAGCGTTAAAATTTGATTATTTGATGGACCATATCAAAGTTTCAGATCTTGTTATAACTGCAACTTCTGCCCCCCATACAATAATTCATGCGAATGAAATTAAAGAAATAGTAAAGGAACGAAATAAAGACTTAGTGATCATAGACATTGCAATACCAAAAGACGTTGAGGACTCTGTTGGGAAAATTGAAAGTGTACATCTTTACAATATTGACTCACTATCGGAAATAGCTAAAGAGAATATGGAAATAAGAAGGGAAGAAGCTGAAAAGGCATCATTGATAGTCGAACAAGAATTAAAAAAACTTGAAACTAATCTTAAAGGAATGTTTGTAGAGCCTTATATAGCGGATGTTTGGGTAAAAGCTGAAGATATAAGAAAAACAGAATTAGATAGAGCTTTAAGAATGCTTAATCTTGATAATGAAAAAGATATAATGATTTTAGAGGATTTGACAAAGGCCATAGTTTCTAAGGTTTTGCATAAACCAGTCAGAGATTTAAGGGAAAAAGTATACAATAACTTGGAGGCGGTAGAATCTTTCCAGAAGTTAGATTGAGAAGACTACGAAAAAATGAAAGACTTAGAGCTTTGCTCAGGGAACATGATGTAACCCCAAATGATCTAATTTATCCTATTTTTGTACATGAAAAAAGTAATATAGAAGAGATACCATCTATGCCAGGCCAATTTAGATATCCCGTCTCTGAGTTAAAGAAAATTACAAAAAAAGCGGAAGACCTTGGGATACCGGGAATTTTACTTTTTGGTATGCCTGAAATAAAAGATGAATTTGGTAGTGAAGCGTATAGAGATAAAGGAATTGTTCAAAAGGCAATTAAAATTATAAAGGATAATACCGACCTTCTTGTGATTACAGATATTTGTCTTTGTCAATATACTTCGCACGGTCACTGTGGATTAGTAAGTGATGGAATTATAAAAAATGATGACACATTGAGATTATTAGCTAAAACAGCTTTGTCCCATGCAAAAGCGGGTGCAGATATAGTAGCCCCGTCTGACATGATGGATGGAAGAGTTCTTGCAATAAGAACTGAATTAGACAATAACTCTTTCGAAGAAATTTTGATTATGTCTTATGCTGCAAAATTTTTATCATCCTTTTATGGCCCCTTTAGAGAAGCGGCCCATTCTGCACCAGTTTTTGGTGATAGGAGGACCTACCAAATGGAACCTGGAAATATCTTGGAAGCTCTAAGAGAAGTTGAACTCGACATTAAAGAAGGTGCCGATATTGTTATGGTGAAACCTGCCTTGCCTTACCTAGACGTCATATTTCGGGTAAAGGAAAAATTTGGACTTCCCACAGCAGCATACAATGTCAGTGGCGAATATTCTATGGTAAAGGCGGCGTCAAAGATGGGTTGGATCGATGAAAATAAAGTAATGGAAGAGTTACTCCTATCCATAAAACGTGCTGGAGCTGACTTTATTATATCGTACTTTGCATTGGAGTACGCATCTCGATGAATAGCTTTGAGATATACAAAATATTAAAAGAGTATTTTGGAGAAGTAGGCAGTTGGTGGCCAAAAGATAGACCTTTTGAAGTTATAATTGGTGCTATACTTACCCAACAATCAACTTGGACCAATGTTGAAAAAGCTTTGAGCAATCTAAAAGAAGCAAAGATTCTATCTCCAAAGGATATAGTAGAATTGCCTCTTGATGATTTAAAGCAAATAATTAAACCAAGTGGTTTCTTTAATCAGAAAGCAGAAAGATTGAGAAAAATATCCGAATATCTATTATTTACCTATGGTGGAGAACTGGAATTATTATTTTCAAAGGATAAAAAAATTCTACGAGAAGAGCTATTAAAATTAAAGGGTATTGGTGACGAAACTGCCGATAGTATTATTCTATATGCCGCAGAAAAAACTGAATTTGTCGTTGATACTTATACAAAGAGGATATACTCAAGATTAAAAATTGTTGAAGAAAAAATTAGTTATGATGATCTAAAAAAATACATAATAAATGAAATACCTGAAGATCTGCTAACATATCAAGAGTTTCATGGACTTATAGTCCTATTAGGGAAAAATATATGCAAGAAAAATCCAAATTGTAAAGAGTGTCCACTTAATTCAAACTGTAATTATATAGTAAATAAAAATATATATTAATCACTCTTCAAGGTCTTTTTAAAAATACTTTTCGCACTTTCAGAATACCGTTTTGCCTCATCAGTTCTTCCTTGTGATTCATACATCTCGGCAAGATTTAACATTGCCATTGCTACGTCAGGATTATTTGTGCCAAATACTTTTTCTAAAATTATAAGTCCTTTCTTAAAATAGAATTCTGCTTCTTCGTATTGCTCTCTTGCCCGATATAATCCCGCTAGATTATTAAAAAATGTCACAAGCGAAGGATGGAATTCTCCTAAAGTTTTCTCAGATATTTGAAATGCTTCTTTAAAGTAGCTTTCTGCTTCTTCATATTGTCCTATGCCCTCTTTGACCAGAGCTATATTATTAAATGTCATTGCATGATAGTGATGATTCTTACCATAACTCTTTTCATCAATTTTCAGAACTTCTCTGTAAAGTTTTTCAGCTTCCCCGTAATTTCCTTCAAGATAATAAATTCCGGCAATGTTATTTATTGCTGTGGCAATGTCTGGGTGGTCTGGGCCATAAGCACTTCGCCATATTTCAAATGCCCTCTTATACAGATTTAATGCTTCAGTATATTGTCCCTTTATTTTGTGTATTTCAGCCAAATTATTCAAAGCAGATCCAATATCTGGATTCTTGGGATCTTTGTTATGTTCAAATATTTCTATCGCTTTCCTGTAAAGAGTCTCTGCTTCATTGAATTTTTTCTCTAAACGATAAAGGTCTGCCAGGTTGTTATAACCTGTAGCTATTTCGAGATGATTCTGGCCTAAAGTTTTTTGTTTAATATCCAAAGATCTTTTATATAGCGGTTCGGCCTCTTTGTATTTACCTCTCGATACATAAATACCCGCAAGATTATTCAAAGATGTGGCAACATCGGGGTCGTCGGAGCCTAAATTATTTTCCCATATTTCTAATGCTTTTACGGAAAGAGATTCAGCTTCTTCAAACTTTCCTTGGGCATCATAAATCAATGAGAGATTGTTCATGGAAATAGCAACTTTGGTACTATCGTTTCCATAAACTTTTTTTGCAATATCAATAGAAAGTTTTGCAAGCTCTGCAGCTTCGGCGTACTTTCCTTCTCGATAAGTATTTATTGCCTTATAAGTAGTGTTATCCCAAAGTACGTCAAAAGCTTTTTCTTGATTCTTAGAGACCACATTATTACCCCAATAGTCCAATAAATAAGCTAAATAGACTTATACTTAGCTATTATCTCTTTTAACTCATTAAATCTGACAGGTTTTCTCAAAACTTCTTTTGCCCCTGCTTCTAACGCCTTGGAACCTATAGTAGAACCATAAGCAGTTATGGCAATTATCTTTGCCTTCGGGTCAAATTGAATGATCTCCTTAGTCGCATCTATGCCACTTTTTTTTGGGAGTTTTAAATCCATTAGAACTACATCGGGTTTATGCTCTTTGTAAAGGGCAACGGCTGCTTCTCCATCTGAAGCCGTGAACAAATTATCTCCCTCCAAGAATTCCTGATAAAATTCGGATAAATCTTTATAATCCTCTACTATTAAGATTTTAGACATAAAATCACTCTAATTATTTAAATATCTAGTTTCTTTATGTATTTATCGTATAAAAACTTTGTTATGAGAAACGATAGACTTTTAATAGATACTAATTTAACCCAATTGAAACTTATCTTCAAACAAAACCTTTAAAAGTTGCTGAAAGGAAGATAGGTAACACAAAATATAAATAAAGTAACACGATATATGTGAGGTGTAATAGATGAAAGGTGCAATATTAGTTGGACATGGTAGTAGGCTCAGTTACAACAAAGAGCTTCTAACAAAATTATCAGAAATTTTTAAAGATTATTTTGATGGAGGAATAATAGAGATTGGATTCATGGAAATGAATACCCCAAAGATAATGGACGGCGTAAAAAGTGCTGTTAAGAAGGGCGCTGATGAATTGTATATAATTCCAGTATTCTTAGCAAAGGGCGTTCATACAACGGAAGATATTCCAAATGAAGTCGGTGGCTTCCAAAATGGGAAGAGTACAATTGATGTATATGGTAAAAAAGTAAAACTAATTTACTGCGAACCTATTGGCCCTGACAGAAGGATTGCTGAGATTCTTTGGGATAGAGTAAAGGAAAAATATTAATGAACAAGTTTATCATACTAGATATAAATCATGGGGGAAATTACCTAGCATCTATCCTAAAGGATCGGGGCTACGAAGTAATTATCTATGACATATATCAAACCAGGGGCGAAAAAAGGCAAGAAATCAATAAAAAAAATATCCAAGTCATTGATTCTGTAGAAAAAGATTACATAGATTACACTATTGTACATCCTGTCCATTGCCCCGACTATTTTCTTTCTTCTTTTTCAGATAATAAGAAATTAACTCATCATGAACTAGTAAAATTTCTATTTAATAGTAAAGATAAGGTAATTGAAATCACGGGATCAAAGAGTAAAACGACAACAGCACATATTTTGGCCTTTCTTCTTTCATTTGACAATGAAGTTTTACTTAACTCCTCAATAGGTTATGAGTCTTTTCTAAAAGGTAAAGCCAAAAAGATAGATGAAAATAATTCGATATCTCCTGGTTACATGGCTAAAATATTGTCAGAACATGATAAAATGCCCCATGTGCTTGAAGAAAGCCTCGGTATATGTGGGGTCGGCAATATTTCAATTCTGACAAGTACTAATCCGGTATATAAAATAAAAGGAGGAAATAGCAATTCATTGGAAGCAAAAAAACAGCTTTTCAAATTATCTGAAGGCAAAATTATAATTGATGGAAAAGATAAGATTGCAAATGATTTAGCGAATGAATATAAAAAAGATGTTTTACGAATATGGGAAGATGTAAGGATTGAACTACCTGATTATCTACAAATTGGTAATGATGTTCATTCTAGCATTTATTTCAAAGATTTGGAATTACAATCTAAATTCAATGGAAATTATCTTCTAGCGGGATATGTGAATCCCATACTATTCAGCGCCATGGCTTTAAAGTTATTAAATAAAGACCTAGAAAAAATGTCAGACAATTTAAAGATATTTAATGGCGTGGCAAATAGATTATCTGTTTTAAATGAAAATGATTATACTAAAATTATAGATAAATCTGGAGGCTTTTCGGAAGACAGCTTAAGATATTTATTATCTCTTTTGAAAAAGAACTATGATATGTTCTATAAAAACATTAATTTATTGATTGATTTAAATAACGTATCACATTGCCAAAAAATAGATATTTTTGCTTTAGATAAAGTAATTGGAGAATTTGGCAATCTAGTAGACAATGCATTTTTATTAGGTGATCATGATTTTGAAACATTTAAATACCTAAAAAATAGCACTGAACTAAAGATTAAAGCGGGGGATCTTTTAATAGAATGCGGTAAGTGATAAAATGAATATATTAACTCCTAGACCAAATCCTATAGTTGCAGCCTTGTACACATTGAGAGACCTTGATGTCGATGTTGCAGTATTACATGGGCCCTCTGGATGTGGGTTCCGGGCAGCTAGATTACTAGAAGAAGATGGAATGAAAGTAGTAACTACTTCAATGTCAGAAGAAGATTTAATTTTTGGTGCTAGTGATAAACTAATTGAAGTATTACACGAAGTTGATGAGCTTTTTTCCCCCAAGACTATAGGTGTTGTTGGATCATGTGTTAGCATGATAATTGGTGAAAATGTGAAAAAAGCTATAGCCGATTCTGGTTTAAAGGACAAAGCCTTCTTTGTAGAAATCCATGGCTGCATGGGAGCGAATACAAGAGGAGCCATAGAAACCTTGAAGGCTGCAATGGAATTTGGTCTTATTGATGAAAATGAATTTAAAAGACAAGAAAAGATGCTCCTTTTGGCAACTGAAGTTGAGTCAAATAGCGGAATGGCTAAATCAAAATACACTCGACCTTCGAGAGGAACGGAACTTAAGGTAGTTGCAGACCATATAGTCAATCTACTAAAGGAGAACAAAAAAATAGCTGTAATTCTAAATGCAAAAAAAGAGACTGCATATCTTTTTGCAGATATACCTCTTGCAATAAATTTAGCTTCAAAAAAACATGGGGGATCTGTGATAAACGTTGGTAATCTTTCTAAAGATGTGGGCCTCTTAAGAATCAAGAGATACGTAGAAGATATAAAAAATAATTTTGAGTCCAATGACATTACTATTGATTATATTTCTGGAGGAATGGACGAATACCCAATAGCAGGCAAAAACGCAATAGAGTACCTCAAAGATAAAGATTTTGATCTTCTTGTTGCAGTTGGAATACCACAAGCATTACCTATCATAAACAAAGAATCTATAGCAGTTACAAATGGCCCAAGAGAAGTACACCCACTTGAAGACAGAGGATACAAATATGTAACAGTTGAAATAGCTTCACACTCAACTGTGATGGGTACAAGAGAAATTGTTCTTAGTGAACTTGGTGAAGCAATAAGAAATGCTGCAGGGATTCAATGAAACAAATTGCAATATATGGAAAAGGTGGAATAGGAAAGTCCTCGATATCGTCAAATCTTTCGGTAAATATGGCTTCTGAAGGATTTGAAGTCTTACTTATTGGTTGCGATCCAAAAAGTGATAGCACTATTAATCTCTTTGGTGGTAGACGAATAGATACAGTCTTGGATTTGTACAAGAAAGGTATTACAGACCCAGATAAATTAATTTTTGAAGGATATAATGGTGTAAAAGGTGTTGAGGTAGGCGGGCCCGCTGCAGGAGTAGGGTGTGCAGGCAGAGGAATTCTTGTTGCATTGAAAACACTAAATAAAGATTATTACCTTGAAAAAGGGTTTGACATAATAATATATGATGTCCCAGGGGATGTTGTTTGTGGCGGATTTGCTGGTCCTGCTAGAGAAGGATATGCAGATGAAATTTACATAGTTACTAGCGGGGAATATCTTTCAGTCTATGCAGCAAACAATATTGCAAAGGGCCTATTTAATCTCAATGTAAAGATGGGAGGAATAATAGGAAATATGAGGGGCATACCAAACGAGGAAGAAAAAATAAAATCATATTCAGAAGAGATAGGCTCACAGTTAATTAATGCAGTTGAAAGAAATCCCAAAATATATGAAAGTGAGATTGAGGGTAAAACTGTTCTTGAAAAATACCCAGATGACTCTCTAAATTTAAAATTCAAAGATATTGGAAATAAAATAATTAAAAATAAAGAAGCCAGAGTTCCAAATCCCACAACAGATGAAAAGATAAGATCAATAATTGGAGGGTTCTATTGAAGATACCTAGGATTGTAATTTCTGGAACTGCTTCTGGTGTTGGCAAGACTTCAATTTCTTGTGGGATAATGAAAGCACTATCCAAGAAAAAGAAGGTTGCGCCTTTCAAAGTAGGGCCAGATTTTATTGATCCAATATATCATAGATTTGCCACGGGGAACTTCTCTAGAAATCTTGATACTTTTTTTATGGAAAAAGATGCACTAATCGAGAATTTTACAAGAGGCGCAGATAAGAAAGATATAGCAATCATAGAAGGTGTAAGGGGCCTATATGAAGGAATTGATCCAGTTCAAGAAATCGGTTCAACTTCACATGTTTCAAAGATTTTAGATTCTCCAGTAATTCTTGTGATGAACACTCGTTCATTGACAAAAAGTGCAGCTGCATATATCAAAGGATTTCAAGCCCTAGACCCAAATGTCAAAATAAGAGGAGTTATCTTAAATCAGGTTAGAGATGATGTCCACTATCAAAAATTAAAAAAGGCTATAGAAGCTTTTACAGACGTTGAGATTGTAGGCAGCATTGAGAGAGGTGCAATATCATTGAACTCTAGGCATCTCGGACTAGTACCCCTTATTGAAAGAGATGATAGAGAAGAAGTTATGGAAGATCTAGGAAAAGAGATTGAAAATTCCCTTGATGTTGATAAAATAAAAGGTATAGCAGATGAAGCAGAAGACTTAGAGAAAAAAGAAGGATTTTTATTTAAAATTAATCCAGAATTAAAGAATAGTAAAATTACTGTTGGTATACCATTCGACAAAGCTTTCAGTTTTTACTATAGAGAAAATATAGAAGCCCTGGAAGAAAATGGCGCTAAAATAAGGTATTTCAGACCTACTGAAGGAGAGAATTTGCCTGAAGCTGACTGTTATTACATTGGTGGAGGATATCCTGAGATATATCCTGACAGTATATCAAGAAATCAAGATTTTTTAAAAGGCTTGAAATCTGCTTTTGAAGAATCTAAACCGATATACGGCGAATGTGGTGGGCTAATGATGCTTTCCAAATACATAGAAGTAGAAAATAAAAGATATCCTATGGCAGGAATATTCGACGAAGGAACGTTAATGAAAAAAAGTAAACAGGGTTTAAGTTATGTTGTTGCACAACCTACTGAAAAGCACTTCTTCTTAAAGGATAACGTAAAGGGCCATGAATTCCATTATTCCAAAATGGAACCTTTGCCCAATAAACAAGACTTTGCCTACAGGATTTTAAGGGGTAAAGGAATTAATAATGGTATGGACGGATTAATAAAAAATAAATGTATTGGTTCCTATTTGCATGTTCACGTTGGAGGTGCCCCTTCGTGGGCCTCTTCATTTTTAGAAAGCGTTTATCGATAAATCACATTTCAAATCCAGGTGGCATCATAGGCATTTTTCCCTTCATGCCTCTGAGTTGTCTTTTGTTCATGCCTTTCAAGAACTTCTTAATCATTGCATACTGATTTAATAGCTCTTTTACCTCGCCCTGATTTGTACCAGACCCTCTAGAAATTCTTCTTATGCGCTCATGATTAATAATCTTGGGATTCTTCTTTTCCTGCATCGTCATAGAATCCATTATTATTCTAAATTTTGTAAGTTTCTCTTCTCCAACTTCGACCATGTCTGTTGGAAGATTTGCCCCCATTCCAGGTATCATAGAAAGTACCTGCTTCAATGGACCCATTTTGCTTACCATTTCAAGTTGACTATACATGTCAAAGAGATCGAACTTTCCTGTAAGTATCTTATCCTTGTCAAGCTTTGAGTAATCTTCTGCTTCAGAGGCTTCTTTTACTTTCTCTAAAAGAGTTTCAAGATCTCCAAGACCCAATAAGCGTGAAACGAACCTCTTTGGATCAAAAGGCTCTATAGAATCGATTCTTTCCCCTGTTCCTATAAATTTAATAGGTGCACCTGTAGCAGCTGCTGCAGATAGTGCCCCTCCCCCTTTAGCCGAACCATCTAGTTTTGTTACTATTATAGATCCTACTGTAGTTGCATTTGCAAATCCTTCAGCTTGAACAAAGGCTTGTTGGCCAATTGTACCATCAATAACAAGTGTTACTTCGTCAGGATTTATTGTATTGGAGATTTCAGTCATCTCCTCTATTAATCCTTTTTCTTCTCTGTGCCTTCCGGCTGTATCAACAATAATTATGTCCGAAGTCTTTTCCTTAAAGAATTTTACTCCTTCCCTTGCTAGTTTGATACTGTCCTTTTCCTTTGGATCCCCAAACACAGGTATGTTATTCTCGGCACAGAACTGTTTTAACTGTTCAAATGCTCCAGGTCTCCAAGTATCTGCCCCGACAACACCTACCCTAAATCCTCGTTTTTGGTAAAATCTAGCAAGTTTTCCGGTAGTTGTGGTCTTTCCGCTCCCCTGAATACCTATCATCAAGACTATTTTGCCTTTTTTATCTGGAAGATGCTCCTTTTTGGTATCAGAACCCATAAATTTTGAAAGCTCTTCATAAACTATCTTTATTATGTGCTCCTTTCTCGACACACCTTTTGGTAGTTTTTCTTCCATTGCTCTTGATTCTATATTCTTCGATAATTCAAAGACTAGCTTAACATTGACATCAGAAAGTAAGAGTGCCTTTTGAATGTCCTTAACAAGCTCTTTTATAAGAGATTCATCAACTACCCCTGCCTTTGTCAATTTTCTCAATGCACCGCTTAATGCGCCCGAAAGCGAGTCTAAGACCATACAAACACCTAACTTTAGACATTATTTTTTCTTATAAAAAACTAATGGTCAATTTTCTTTTTTAAAGTAATGACAAACGTCCTGCCAATCGGTTCTCTTTCAATTAACTCTTTCTTTTCAAGATTTGTAAGAATTTTAGTTATTTTAGCTTTTGAAAATCCCGTTATACTTGATAATCTCTTCTGTTTTATCTTCCCACCTTCGTTTTTTATTATTTCACATATAGTCATCTCATCCTCTGAAAGAAGGGAAGGCGGAATCTTGACTTCCACGTCTCTATTTTTTGAAGATCTATAAAAGATAAGCATTCCTACAAAAATTAATAGTATTAGAACAATTGCCAACGGGACTAAAATATTTGTACCAAATCCATTATTTGATACAAGTGAATTGTACTTAATTTTAAACATCATCGGAGTTGAAGGAGATTTCATCTCCCAAAGAACAATAATCCTTTTTCCATCGCTTTGCAGATATGTGGGTTCTGGGATAATTGCAGATATATCTTCATTGTTAATGCCGTAAGCAGGAGGAAGTTTTATCCTAAAAATAAGATTTTTGACATTTGAATAGACTAGCTCCTTCATATACACAAAATCTTTTTTCTTTACTTCTACAGCATCTGAAATGGTATAAGTTATCTTTATGCTGTTTAATTCATTTGAAGCCAATCTTATTGCTTGATTTGTAGGCGGATTGAGTTTTTCATCATTGTATATAACTTCCAGATTTTTGTAGCCATTTGGCAGGTATAAATTAAAATCAATTTCATTTTTTGGGTATAGGATAATGTCAATCGATTCTTTCAATGAATGATCTTCCATTATCTCAACGTCTATTTTGAGATATGTAATCTCAATTTCATTATCGGCAAGCATAGGTGAAGAAGATAAAGGCAATATCAAAAAAAGGAATATTAGAGCTATTAATAAACATTTAAAGGATTTTTTCAATTCTTTTGACATAATACTACCCAATGCTAAAAAGATACTTGAATCCTTATATAATTTTTAGGATTAATCAAAATATAAGTTTTTTTGAGCCAGAATTATATATAAGGTTTTAGATAAATAATGTTTTATTAGAATGGAATAGTATGCTTTAAGTTGGATATATAAAAAGAAAAAAATATATTTTTACCCAACCTCATTAAGATATTTGAAACTAAGGAAGAGTAACAGTTGTAGAACCGGCCACAATAAAATTATTTAAAGATGTCAACGATTTCCATCGAACTTCATTTAACAAAAATTATTATATTTGATAGACCGGTTCTTTATTGTAGATTTATTCACCTTACAGAGCGATCATTGTCGAAGTCATTTGGACCCCATCAATGTTCCTAATTTTTTCGGTAAGGAACGGGTCAAGATCTTTCAACTGCTCCACATTTACTTTGACAACTATGTCATATTCTCCGTATACTATATATGCTTCTTCAACTTCCTTCATACTTTTTAGACTTTCAAGAATCTTCTTTTCTTTTCCAGCATCACCCACGATGAGGGCAAAAGCAACAACCATTATATCACCCATTATATTATTAATTTTAGATATTTAAAACTTTTTATGGATTGTCTAGAAGTTATATAAGATATCTTGAATATACTAAATGAAATTTGCAAGCCCAATTATATATGGTTTCTCTTATTCATAAAATTTTAATTTGTGCCAAATAGTTTTAAACTAATTATTTTGATATCTTTCATGAAAATAATAGTCGCTATACTGCTTCTATGCATCATGGCTGTTTCCCCTATTTCTAGTGAACTTACCTCACTTATCGTCCCATTAAACGATAGCGATATCCCCAAGGAGATAAAGCCTCTACTAAAAGAAGGCTACAGAATTAATTTTCAGGGTTATGAAGAAAATCTCATTGAGTTTATATGCTATGATGAAAATTCAGCTTCACTGCTTCTAAATGAATTCTTAAACTCGAGAGGAGGGTATAAAATCCAAGAATATGATAATTTTTCCTACAAAGGTATGAGTGGCTATTCGTTCACTTCTACTTGGGGAAAAGGATATGTTCTAAAAGAAAAAAATAGAGTGTATGTTTTCAATTCCCCCTCCGAGAACATTTCTAATCTTAATATTCTCTTAGAAACTAAGTTTGGAAAAGCCTTTCCTTATCTTTATCTGGCTTTGTTATTAATACCGATAGGACTAATCTTCTATAAAATTATAAAATAATCTTCTCGATACTTTCAGAGATTTCTTTTACTTCTTCATTTTCCATGCCATAAAGCTTGATAGTCTCGATTACAAAACCTTTCTCTTTTGTCCTATCATATCTTGGACATTTAGTAAAAAGCGATTTTCCAGTTTTTGGCCTTATTTTTTTATTAAGAAGTTCAAGAGATTTGGCTGGATTCTCATCCCTCACGAATACTGATATTGATTTATGCCCTTTGTAAGGTATCTCAAGTGATGATTCTTGGAATATCTGTGCCATATTTCTTAAGATATTCAATTTTTTTTGTGCTTTCTCAATTTCATCACCAAGCTTAAGATAATAACTATCAGGGAGTTTTGAGAATGACAGTACTTTTTCTGATTCTTCCAGATTAATGTCAGGACTAATCCCAACAAAACCTCCATAACCACACTCCAAAATCTTTGGACTTCCTGTTGAGCAGTATATCACATCGGCCCAGCCAAAATCTTTATCGGGAAAAACTCCAGAGATATCCTCAATTGATACAATTCCTTTGTTCATTAATTCATTACATATCTCACGGGAAGGATTGGGCCTTATGTGGCCAGAAAGAGAAGTGAATAAAAAAACGTCATACTCTTTTTTGAATTTTGGCAAAATAATACCTTTGTCAGTAGGGATTTCAACATAATTTTTTTTCAGAAGGTTTGGAATCTCGATAAATCCTTTAAAACCACCTTGGTCTGGTATTCCTATTTTATTTATATTTGAATCAAAAAGAATTGAAAAAAGACCAAATGTAGCAGAATTGACAAAATAGATATTGTAATCCTTATTGAGTAAGTGTAATATCTTTTTTCTTAGATTCAGTATAATCTTTTCCATATTTTTTCCACCAATTCTTAACTGTAAAATTATCTGGCCTTAGGAACTCATTGTTTTCTATCGAAATATCAGATATAACATCAATTCTCAAAGCTTTGATACATTTTTCGGCAGTATCATATCCAACAAGATATCTCTTTTCAGCCAAAACAACGCCCAATGGATTAATTCTTGAAGTTCTTGAAACTTTGTCATCGAGATCAAAGTAAGAGAGTAAGACAGATTTTTTTTTCTTTGATGCTTCAATTAAATCTCTTGTTATGTTTGGCCTAATATCCATACTTCTCTCAAATCCTTCCTCCCTAAAGAAATATTCAGTGTCTTCCTTCTTAAGCCCAGTTAAGTACCCTTCCTTAATTGACTTGATCTCAGATTTTAAGTCTATGTTTTCAGAAGATTTCTCTAGAAAAGATTCTTTCTTTTCGTCGTAACCTTCAATATGGATCTGGATGAATATTCCATTCTTTTCTAGAATCTCCCTTATTTTTGGAATATTCTCTTCTTTTATCAAGATTATATTTGGCTCAATAGAATGTTCAACAAAATTTTGTATCCTCTTATTTATTTCTAAAAATAAAGGTACATCATTAATAATAAGGAATATGCCTTTGAAAGCTCTAACTTTACCATATTTTGATGCCCAATCTCTCAGTTGATATATAACATTTTGAGGTATATCATTAGAAGAGTATTTTTTCAAAAAGTTAATTATTTTATCAAGGGAGAATCCAGATTCTATGCCCGTCATAATAGTTTCCGACGTTATTTGATACAAACTTACAATGTCTGCTTTTTGGATATCTGCAAATCTATTCAGATCAAATAGTGCAATCTTATCAATCTCTTCTGATAAAACTGAGATTTCAAAATTTGGAGTCATGAAAAGAATCTTTTTCTGCTCTGCCTTCTTACTCTTGTCAAAGTAAATTGTGGGCTCTTTTGATGCTATTCTTTCAGATGATAATAGCTCCTTCCCAAACTGAGTAAGTGAGAAAGAAATCATTTTTCCATCCTTAAATCCGCCGTCAACTATCCCAAGCCACAATAAATAATCAGCTATTACTTTCTCAAAGAATTTATCATCAAAATATATCCAACGATTTTCATCCTTTTCATCGAATAGGGAATTCTGTAATTTTTTTATGAATGATTTAATGTAGATATTTTTACCCACTTCTACTTTTTTTATAGAATCAAGGACTATTCTGATGTTTAGCTCATTTACCCTACTTATGAAAATTTCCTTTCTCTTAAAACCTTCAATACTTTCTAGGCCAAAGAAGATATACTTAAAGAACAATCTAATTAAGTCCTCGTCAGTAATAGGAAGAATTTCATTGATTTTATCTGTAAGAATATACTGGTCCCCAGATATTTTAATTAAGCCAAAATCCAAAGCAAGACTTTCGATGAACTGTGATCTGGATTCATTTTTTATGTGAAGCTTTTCAACAAGCCCCTCTTGGTCTTTCTTGGAAATCTCCTTTTTAGCGGTAAGTTTTAATTCTTCTTTTGCAACAAACGATAAGAAAATAATTAGATCAGATATGAGGAGATTCTTATCTTTTCTTACCTGTAAATTCTCAAGAGGAATTTCCCCAGGGATCTTCTTAAAAATATTAATTAAATTTTCCTTTAATATGGAATTAACAACATATGTCTTAATTATTCCATCCATTCCCTCTAAAACTAATAAATTAGTCTCAAGTGTTTTAATAACTTCTTCAAATGTCCAGAAGCTGTATTTTTCTATGAAAATATTCTGAGCATCCTGCTGCTTTTTTACCCCTCCAGCCATCAGCAAAATACCCAAGAATTCCTTTTCCTTAAGCGATAATGAGTTAAAAACAGCTTCAATCTTATTCTCATCTTCCATTGCTTTCTCTAGGGAATCGATAACCTGTTCTTTAGGCGTCGTAATATCAACTCCCCACGCCTTAAGCGTATTCTCCATCTGTTTTCCAGATAGACCCTTAACTTTTTCCCTCATATCCAATAACTCACCTATCGAGTGATTCTGTAAGCTTTTCAAATTTAAATACTTTATAAGGGCATGATGATTGACATTTTAGACATGCCTCGCCATTGCATCTTTCAGAGAGTATTCTTATTTTGAAATACCCTTCTTCTATTTGTTCTACCTTTAAAGCTCTTTCGGGGCATACGTTTTCACATTTTTTACAACCTATGCAACCTTCAAATTGTGCAAATAATTCTACCCCAATATGATCTATGACTTTTAATTCTTCTCCAATGTCAGGTATATCCCTTTTGACGATTTTGTTTATCTGCAAATCGCCCTTCACAGACGGCAAATGTTGAATATTGTTTAGAGTGAGCATCTCATTGTATTTTTCCATTGACATTCCTTGTTCCCAGTATGCAAGTTCTTGAACGTATATATCAGTAAATATTTTTGAAGTGGCGAACATAATGTGTTTACTTCTTATTTTGTCAGCAAGCTTTTGTAATTCTTCTAAAGTATAGTTTTCAACTAAAACATCATAAGCTAAAAGTAATGATGTATTCCCCACCTGATACACGTTTTGGATTGTTGGCGGGATAAGGCCTATCTTTCTTGACTTCATTGCGTCAACATATGTTCCAGAAGCCCCACACATATACATAGTTTTTACTTCTTCAAGCTTTATCCCGGCTTCCTGCGCAAGAGTAAGATGACCTGCCCTAATAGCACCAATTGCTTTTCCTGCTTCTTTTAGATCGTCTTCTGTAAAGTAAATATTCTCATCGAGTCTTAATCGTCTAGTTTTTGTATAAATATATGGAAGCTCTATAACTCCAGTTTCAAGACCTGCATAAATTACTGAAACAACGCCTGTACCAGTAATCCCAATTGGCTGAACATTAGATAATTTATTTCCCCTGAACTCTTCTTTCCATAAATCTAAAACTCTAACGCTTTGTGGCATCATGTTCTCATCAAGTACTAATGTATGCCACCCAAAATCAAGAACAACGTCAGATATTGCACCGGGAGATGCGAGCATGCCAGAAGAGATCTCTTGACCTTCTAGTGCCGGACCTGACGCTGCAGAGCCAGTAAATATCTTATCCCCAACTTTCAAGGCCATTTCGGCATTAGTTCCGTAATCTGTTACTAATGATATCTCCTTATTATCTAAAAAATTACTCTTCAACATCATTGCAAGAGCATCAGCACCAATCTCATGTTTTATGGCTGGAGGTATAAGAACATCAGCGTCCACCCCTTTGATTCCTAACTCTTGAGATGAAACTACTTTAGCATTTCTTGATTGAATCTCTATCTTTTCAGCTTCGAGATACTTAGGATCGGCATATGCCAAATCTTTGATGCCAATCCCTTCAAATAAAGAAAGCTGAATAGGATTTCCACAAACGGCAATTTTTTCAATGCTACCAAGATCAATGTTCATTTGACTAAGAATCCTTTCAAACGCATTAACCATTAATTTGTGAGCTATATCTTCACTAACCTTAATCGCAAAGTTAAGGTGGTCCATCACGTTTGCGCCTGGTAATGGATGTCTTAGTGTAATAGCAGTTCTCAAAACTTTCTTAGTTTCTAAATCGACAAGCTGAACTCTAAATCCACTTGTGCCTATATCAAATGCAATGCCTTTTGACATATTATCATCCCAGATTAATATAATTCAAATCTCATAAACTAGCTATCCCCTTTTTAATCTTTCGGAATAAAGGTATAATATTTTTTAGATGATCATATGTTTATTTATTTTAAAAATAGGATAGATTTTATAATGAACAATTTTCAAAAAATTATAGAATAATATTTCTTATAGATTAAATATTTATTCATTATTTAAATTTATTACTAATAAACTAGTAAGCACTCTAACATATAACACCGAAAAATATATAAATGGTCTTTTAAAATGACAATCGGATAAGGTAACCTAATTTTAAACCTTGTCTAATTAATCCAGGAGGAATCTTTTTGGACAAAAAAGAAAGAATATATAAGACATTAAGCCAAATCGTGGGCGATGAGAAATGGGTTTCTAACAGTCCTGTTGACTGTTGGGCTTATTCCTACGATATGACATACAAAAGGCCACAGATGCCAAATTACGTTGTTCTCCCAAAAACGCCAGAAGAAGTACAGTCAATTCTTAGGCTTGCAAACGCTGAGAAAATACCAGTAGTACCATTTACAGCCGGTACAAACATTGGTGGACTCTGCGTTCCAGAACAAGGCGGTATCTTGATGGATCTTAAGAGAATGGATCAAATTCTCGAAATCAATGAAGAAGTAAGATTTGCAGTTATAGAGCCAGGTGTAAGCCAGGCTCAGTTTGCGCAAGAGCTTTTCAAGAGAGGATACAGATTTGGATGGCCAGTAGGTCCACCATCTGCATCAGTATTGGCCTGCGCAATACACCACGGAATTGGTGGAATGAGCGGCAGATACGGACTCAACAGTAACCACATTACCGGTATGGAAGTAGTAAGACCAACTGGAGAAATCCTCATGTGTGGATCTCCTGCAATAAGAAGAGACTCATGGCAAAGCTGTATGCCTCTTCCAAGATTTGATGGTCTTTTCACAGGAACTCTTGGAACAACAGGTGTTGTTACAAAGCTAGGATTATTTATACCCCCAGTACCTGATTATGTACATATTGGAACTTTTACTGCAGATGACTTAACTGACATGGAAAAATTCATGAGAACTTTCAGCAAATACGAATACTCAGACGATCTTACTGCAATCTCATGGTGGCTTAGCCAAGTACCAATTCCTTACCCATACATTGAAAAGCCAAAAGGTGCACCAGAATGGTCTGGATACACAACACTATACGCATTTACAGAAAAGGAATTAGAAAACAAGATTGAAGTTTTCAATAAAGTTATAAAAGACCTAGGTAAGCAAGGTAACACCATAAAGGCAACAGAAGTTCCTGAAGAGTCAAAGAAAGGAAGAACTCAACTACCATCCCAGATTGTAGGTTCAACAAAGAACTACTGTAAGATGGGTGGTGGAGGAATAGCATGGCCTGGAACATTTACACCTTCAAACAGATGGGTAGGTGTTTACAACTTATGGAAGGAAATATACACAAAGAAGGCCAAGATTGCATTATCACCATCAACAAGAGTTACAATGTACCGTGGATGTCACTATGGTATGTTAAGGATTATGACTCCATTCCCAAGAGACAGACCTGAAGAAGAAGCAAACGCCGCTTGGTGTGTCAGAGAAGCTGCAAAGGTTCTAATTGATGCTGGAGGTATCCCATACAAGCCACCAACTGATTTCGCTAGAGAGATTAACAAGAGAGCAGATCCAGGATGGATAGACCTTATTTGCGATATTAAAGACATGCTAGATCCAAACGGAATTATGAACCCAGGTAAATGGGGAGTAAGGTGATACAAATGCCAAACAACTTTAAAGACCTAAAGTGGTACTCACAGTTCTTTAGAAAATGTAGTAAGTGTGGAACATGTAAGTCTGCATACTCTTACGGACCACCACCCACAAATGCAACAATATGTCCTCAGGGAGAATACTTTAAGCTTGACTCCTACTACGGATCAAGGTCAAAGGCATTCCATGGACATGCAATTCTAGAAAATAAAGTCGATTTGACTGACCCATCTATACAAGAAGATATGCAAAAAGTAATTTTCTCTTGTACAGTTTGTGGTGGATGCCAGACCCAGTGTCTCCTTGATTACAAACCATGGATTTGTGATTACATTGAAGAAATGAGACACCACCTAGTTAACAGAGGAATTGGACCAACAAAAGCAGAGAAAATGTACCAAGAAAAGGTTATAAAAGACCACAACCCATACGGCGAAACACACTCTTCAAGATTCAACTGGTTAAAAGATGTAAAGGATCTTAAGACAGACGGTAATATGGTTTACTTCGCAGGATGTACAGCATCCTACAGAAGAACTGAAATTGCCAAGTCAACAGCCAGTGTTTTATCAAAACTTGGAGAAGACTGGGGCGTAATGGGAGAGAACGAATACTGCTGTGGTTCACCATTGTTAAGAGCAGGGCTTAGAGAAGAGCCAGAAAAACTTGCTCAGCACAATGTTGACTACATTAACGACCACGGATTCAAGACAATTGTTACAGCCTGTGCCGGATGTTACAAAGTTCTTTCCAAGGAATACGAAAAATGGTGGGGCTTAAAGCTTAAAGCAAAGGTCATGCACACATCAGAATACCTCGAAGAAAAGATGAAGAAAGGCGAACTAAAATTAAACAATATATCTGCAACAGTTACCTACCACGACCCATGCCACATGGGAAGACACATGAACCACTATGAAGTGGACATGGAAGGAAAGAAGCAATGGAAAGGTTCATTCATCCAGATTGACAAGCCAGGTCTATACGAAACACCAAGAAATGTACTTAAAGCCATACCAGGCATTAAGTTTAAGGAAATGTACAGAAACAGAGACAACTCATTCTGCTGCGGTGCTGGTGGAGGTATAAAATCTTCATTCCCAGATGTAGCTCTTGAAACTGCAAAGACAAGAGTGAGAGAAGCAGAGGGCGTAGAAGGAGTACAAAAGATTGTAACTCCATGTCCATTCTGTGTCACAAACCTTGGTGACGGTGCAAAGGCCCTTGGTTCCAAGATGGAAGTCGTTGACCTTATACAGTTAGTCGACCAAGCTCTTAAGAAATAAATTAATAAAATATTTTATTTTTTATTTTAAATTTTTATATTAGGAGATTTTTATGAAACCTGAACATTTTGAATTTAAATCAAATAAACCCGATGTCTTTTCAGATATATATTCGACAAAATCATTAGGCAATTATGCCAAGTTTGAACTAGAACTTAGAGATGAGGCAAATAATTTGATTAAGGAAGGGGAACTACACGTTCAAGTACTTTCCGAATTATTCATGCCCCTAATTGTAAAAAGATTTAATCCATTTGAAGGTAAATTATCATTAACAATAGGTAATGAACACATTAAATTATGTGAAGCTTTCTTTTTAATTCGATTTAAATCAGAAAAGATCATAGACATAAGTAAATCAAAAATGGATATAGAATTTGTAGATGATATTTAAAAAGAAAAAGTTTATTTTTTTAATTAAATTTTATCAAGTGCAGATTTTAAATCGTTGATAAGATCTTCATAATTTTCAATTCCAACTGAAAGTCTTATCATGTTGTCTGTAATCTCGGCATCTTTTAATGATTTTTCGTCAACTTCTGAGTGTGTCATTGCTTTGGGATGCTCTATTAAGGATTCTGTGCCCCCAAGACTTACGGCAAGTTTACACAATTTGACATTATTTAAAAATTTAAAAGCCTCTTTCTTTCCGCCCTTGATATAAAAAGATAATAAAGACCCAGGACCTTTACACTGTTTTTTGTATATCCTATATTGTTCACTATTCTTATCGTATAGCTCAGGATAAATCACTCTTTCAACTTTTGAGTGGTGTGACAAAAATTCAGCTATTTTTATTGCGTTTTCCATCTGTCTTTGCATTCTTATGTGGACAGTTTCTAATGACCTTGCCATAAGCCATGCATCAAATGGATTACCGTTTGTTCCTATCATGCCCCTGATTCCTTTTACCTTAGAGATGTCTTCTTTTGATCCAAGAGTTGCGCCAGCAATAATATCTGAATGCCCACCAATGAATTTTGTTGCAGAGTATATGACTATGTCAACCTTCTGCTCAAAAGGAGACTGGAAAACTGGCCCCATGAATGTGTTATCTACAATTACTTTAGCACTAACTCCTTCTTTCCTTAATTTGTCCCTTATCTTCACTATAGCTTCTATGTCAATCATTACGTTGTTGGGATTTGCAGGTGTTTCAACGTAAAGTATAACTGATTTCCCCTTAATTTTTTCTTTAAATGAATTTATTTTGGCTTCCATTAAATTCGGTGTATCGGACCCAGCTTTGACATGTATTGTAGTTACTCCCATTTTTTCAAAGAATTCTTTGAAAAGAAATTCAGTTCCCCCGTAAACAGGGTTTGTATAGAATATATAGTCTCCGTTTTTTACAAATGCAAGTAAAGTTGAAGTAATTGCCGCCATCCCAGAGCCAAAAATAGCTGCGGCATCAGTTCCCTCCAATAGAGAAAGTCTCGCCTCTACAATATCAAAGTTTGGATTTGAAAATCTAGAATATACAAATCCTGCATCACCTTTATCAAGCCCTAGTGCAACTCTAATAAAGGATTCCCCTTCTTCGGCACTTTTGAATTTGTAAGTGCTTGTTAAAAATATAGGGGGTTTTACTGCACCGTTATACTTTAACGGGTCATAGCCCTTACTTATAACAACTGTTTCTTTTTTCATTTAATCACTCTCAACATTATTCCAAATATTTATAAAGAAGATTATAAAAGTTTCTTTTATGAAGTCTGTTGGGAGGGTTCTCCATTCAATCGGCCCTCTTTTTATCTTAAGGTCAAAAAAAGTCAAAATTAGAGATATTGGTGCCGATGCTTATGTGGGGGATAAAAGAATTGGCAAGGTCATAGAGCTATTTGGACCAGTAGAGGATCCCTATGTTAAGATTGTCTCTAGAAGAGACATAAAAGATAGAAAAAGTTTTGTTGGAAAAGATGTTTCAATTAGATAGAGATTTTGAGGTCTTTTATGAATAACATCGTAAAGACACTATTGGTATTATTCTTACTTATTTCCTCATTCTCAGGATTTAATCCTGTTTCTGGGCAAGATGCAGGGTATTTTATTGAAGTATTGCCTTCCTTGTCGATAGCTACCCAAGATGACATTCCAAGACTTGTGGACCTTGCTTCAAAGAATAACGTCAATACAATTTACTTACACGTTAAGAGAGGTACAGGTGCAAATCCTTCGCCTGGAGTAGTTTTTTACAATAGCAGAATCGCCCCTACGTTTTATAATTTTGATGTCCTATCAATAATGATTGAAGAGGCCCATAAAAAAAATATAAAAGTATATGCTGTTGTTCCAGTTTTTTATGATGTGATTGCGGCCAATAAAGGTTTTGCGTCTGAGGGTCCTCAGTCTGAAGGTTGGGTTTGTCCACAAACAGGTTTTAATTATGAAAAAAGTATAATCGATGAGGTAACAAACGGATACAAAGTCGATGGGATAGTTTTGGAATACTTTGGAAATCCAAATAATCTAAACTGTCAATGTTCTGATTGCATTAGAGAATTTTCAAGAAGGTATGGGGTATCTGCTGAAAGATTAAATTTAGAAACAGAAAAACTAAACAATTCAGAATTATGGGTTAAATGGAATATATATCGTGCTGATGAACTTGTAAAACGTTTGGAGATATTATCACAAGATATAAGAAATAATAAGAAAATGGAACTAGGTATCATTATACCCCCCACAACTTATAGAGATTACTTTGAAAATACTGATTTTGGAATTGATGCAAAAAAGATAGGAGATTATATTGATTTTTTGATATATAGGCGCCAGGGGCTGCCTTTAGAATATGTTCCCGATGCCACTAATGGCTACAGCCTTCAATATGAGGGGGATATATATGTTACAGTGGAAAACAAGGATATCGGACTACTGAACTTAGTATATTCTGGATCAGAATATACATCAGGGATTATATATTTCCAGAGGGAGCCTTGGACTGCCCAGAGTTTTGCAAGAATAGCTAAATCAAGGGCAGAAACCACAAACATATGGGCGGTAAGAGTTGATTCAAGAGAGTACTTCAATCTTGATCTTGATTCATACGTTACTATTTGGAAAAATAACAATATTAATACAGTAATAATCAGTGCAGGCAGGCCATACGCAATTAATTTTAGATGGCCGGGACATGAAAAGGAATACAGCTCTTTAGTTCAATTGTCAACTGGTGACCCATTAGAAAAAATGATTGACAAACTGAAAAGTGAAGGATTTAAGGTCGTAGTTTCTTTTAGCCTGAATAGCCCTGAATACATACAGGCCAATCCTGGTTCTGCTGCACTTGATTATGTATTTTCTAGAAGCTCTTCAAAAGTTTCGATGGTTGAAATAACTCAAGGCAGTTATGGTAAATATTACATAGATACTATTGAACATATAATAAAAAATTATGATATTGATGCGATTTTAGTTACTAATGGAGATTTTTACGAATATAGTTATGACTCTAGATCTGAGGCAGAATATCTAAAATACATGAACTCAAGAGGAACAGTAATTTACGGATGGCCTAAGAGAGGCCTAGTAGTCAATATTGATGACAGCACCATCACAAATTGGCAGAACTTTGAGATGGAAAAATTTTATTCCACACTGAAGAACAGAGTAATTAATTACGAAGTTGAACTGTGGATATCCGCAAAGACTGATGAAAAGGACCCAAATAATCTGTCTAGAAAATATGGCCAAGATCTAAACATGCTAAACAATTATGCGACAAGAGTAGTTGTGACTGCTCCCCTCACAGACGACATAGCTAGCAAGAACAGAAACTTTGCAGATAATCTGCGTGAAGAAGGTATTTCTTATGTATTAGACGTCCCTTTGATAAAAGGTGCTAGTACTCCCGTCACAAAAGAGGAATTAGAATCGATAATGCAGAACTCAATAGATGGTGGAACAAAATATACATTATTATCTTCCAATTATCTGATAAATGAAGATATGTGGAGTTCAGTTTTGAAACTATCATTGTATAAAGAAATAGCCAAGTTAGATGACACCCAACTCATGAACTTCTATAATGAAGGCCGTTATGATTTCTTAATAGAGCGAGTGGAGGAGATAAAAAAGATAAAGGAAGACGAAATTACAAACCTTAGAAATCAGTCAAAAACTAAGATTAAAAATCTAGACAATATGATAGAGGACATTGAATCGAAACTTAGCGCTACAAAGAGCTTAGGATTTGATACTTCGCAAGTAGCGGAAAGGTGGGATTTCGGAAAAAGAGAGTACAGTATAGCTAAAAATTCCTTTATAGAAGGCAGGTACAAGGAGGCCCTTGATAGCTCAGATAATGCCGAGATAGTTTTGGGCCAGGTTAATTACATACTTCAAGGAGAGATCGACAAGGTTTATTCTTCAAGGATGTTCATAGGTTTTACAGCAATTATAGTGTTTGTTATATTCCTGTTTCTTATTTATTATTCCAACAGAGAGTAAAAAGAATTAGTTTTAAATATCCCTTTCTTATTAGTTAATTATAAATCTAAAAAGATTTACAATAGCATAAGTTGTGATTTTTATGGTTAAAGATATAATTTTTGGATTGACAGAGAAAAAGTACAGATGGATTCTTTTATTAACTCTTGCATTAGTATATTTTTTTGTTTACTTCCACAGAGTATCCTCGGCAGTTATATCAAAGGATTTGCTTCAAGAATTTGGAGTGTCTGCTCTCTCTTTAGGCCTTTTATCTTCTATGTATTTCTATTCATATTCTTTATTTCAAATACCGGTAGGGATATTTTCTGATACTTTGGGACCAAGAAAAACAATAGCCTTTCTTACAATCTTTTCCGCTTTGGGATCTTTCTTATTCGGAATTGCCCTGAACTTTAACATGGCTCTTGGTGCAAGGCTAATAATTGGACTTGGTGTTTCCGGGGTCTGGATACCTGCACTAAAACTATTCTCCACATGGTACTCAAAGAGGGAATATGCTACAATGGTTGGAGTTTTACTTGCAGTCGGAAATGTGGGGGCACTTTCTGCGTCATACCCACTAGCCATGATTTCATACGAATTTGGTTGGAGATTTGCATTTTATATTATTAGTATAATCTCAATATTTCTTGCCATTATAGCCTGGGTATTCATAAGGGATTCACCTGCACACTATTTGAACAAAAATAAGGAAACAAAAACATCAAACTCAGTTCCTAAGCGGCAATATATTTCTAAAGAACACATTAAATTGATTTTTAGAAATAAAGATGTCTGGATACTATCTATTTGGCTATTTGTAGTATATGGGGCTCTGCTTGCTTATCAGGGATTGTGGGCTTATCCTTATTTCAGGGATGTTTTTAATCTATCTGGAGGTGCTTCAGGTTTTATCCTAATGTTTGTCAGCATTGGAATGCTTATAGGATCTCCTTTTGTAGGTTACTTTTCGGATAAAATTATGAAAAGTAGAAAGAAAGTAATCATCATATGGCTTGCTTCATTTATACTGCCCTGGATATTGATATCATTTTTTACCGCAAAGCTAAATGTAAGCCTTCTTTACCTACTTTCATTCTGGATGGGATTCTTCGGATGTGGAAATGTGGTAGTATTTGCAATTATAAAAGAGCAGTTCCCGTTAGAAATAACTGGAACAGTCCAGAGCATAGTTAATGTTTTCCCATTCGTCGGCGCAGCTTTCTTCCAGACATTTCTGGGATACATACTAGATATTGTTGGAGGATTTGACGGGGTATACCCTGTGGCCGCTTATAGTCTGGCATTCAAATTTGTATTTGCCTTTGTTATCATAGTATTTATTATGTCATTCTTCGTTAAAGAAACACTAACAACAGATTAGATTAATCGGAGATATGGCATGAAAGTCAATGCAAAAAGAATTGAAAATGACTTAATTAAAATAAACAATTTTAATTTAACTCCCGGCCACGGTATAACTAGATTAACATTTACAGAAGAATATATGGGTGCAATGAACTACATCTTCAAGGAACTTGAGAGAATAGGTGCAGAGATAAAAATAATGAGGGGCGGCAACATAAGGGCACGATTAGAAGGAAGTGAAAAAGATACACCTTCGGTAATGGTCGGCTCCCACATAGATAGTGTCTTTCACGGCGGCATGTTTGACGGCGTTGCAGGAACAGTGGCGTCATTAGAGGTCTTGAGGACTATTTCTGAGAATAATATTTCTCACAAAAATCCAATTGATTTTGTCATGTTTGTAGAAGAGGATGGCTCAAGATTTTCATCCGTTCTTTTGGGAAGCAGGATATGGGCCGGCAGAGTAAAAGATGAAGATTTGCCAAAGATATTAGATAAAGATGGGATAAGCTACTTTGAAGCAATGACTGAATCAGGCCTTGTTCCAAAGGATGAATCAGTTCTGGATGGGAAGAAAATCAAGGCCATGATTGAGGTCCATATTGAGCAGAGTAGGGTTCTTGAGAGTAAAGGCCTTTCAATTGGTATCGTTGAAACAATTGCCGGAATAAAGCAGTTAGAAGTAACAATAGAAGGTGTTTCAAATCATGCCGGTGCAACTCCGATGAATCTAAGAAATGACGCTCTATGTGGGGCAGCAGAGGTAATTTTGAATGCTGAAAAGTTTGCTTCAAATAATGGAACTTCAGTTGCAACAGTTGGTCTTGTTGAAGTCAATCCGGGAAAAAATAATATAATCCCTGGAGAAGTCAGATTTACTCTAGATATAAGGGACAAAGACGATGTTACTCTAAATGAAATAACGGACAGTATAATCAATTCGATTGGCTCAACATGTAAAAATAGAAGCCTTACTTATAGTATTAAACAGGCATCTTACACTAAACCAGTTCTTTTATCTAAAAGGGTAGTTGAAGTAATAGGGAATTCTGCCAAAAATCAGGGCGTCGATACATTGAAGATGGTAAGTGGTGCCGTTCACGATTCATCAGTTATTGCAGAATTAGCTGATGTCGGTATGATCTTTGTTCCTAGCAAGAACGGTAGAAGTCACTGCCCAGAAGAACATACCGATTTGAAAGATATTGAAATGGCTGCAAATATTCTATTACAGTCAGTTTTAGAACTTTCAAAATAAATATCAGAAAATAGTTTCTAGAATAATTAACCATATGTTAAGGTAAAACACTGAAAGCAGGGCAGATATAAGATTGAGAGATGCTATTGTTTCTTTGAAGAAATCGTACCTTTCACTTAGTACTATAGATGAAACAGCGATAGGCATACCATGCATAAGCACTATAATAGTGCTCTCAAATGAAGGGACTACAAATACGAATTTTAAGAATATAACTGCCACTAAAGGCAAAAACACTATTCTCAAAAGACTTAATCCAAATGCGGCCTTTAAGTTTCCATAACTCCTCCCAAAAAAGAATAATCCAAGCATAAAAATAGCTACAGTCGAAGTAGTACTCCCCAATCTATGCAATGTAGTAGAAATAAAAATGGGAACTTCGAACCCTATTAGATTAATGAATACACCAAGTAAAGTTGAAATAATCAAAGGATTTTTTGAGAATCTCTTTACAAGCGTTTTTACTCTAGAGTTTTTTTCACCATGGAGTTTGTATAGTTCTAATACTGAAGTTGCAGTAATAACACTTACAAAACTAATCGTAGATGCAAATAGTGCTGCTAATCTTTCTGGCTCCCCTGTACCAAAAGCAAATACAATGAAGGGTATGCCGAAAAAGGCGAGACTTCCAAAAACAGTTGTAACAATTAATAGATAAAGTGTTTTTTTATCTTTGACAATCCCCAATATGAAAATAGCAATGAAAATGGCTAAGGCAACGAAAGTTGGCGTTACTCCTGCAACAACATATTTTATTACCTCTCTTGAAAACTCAACTTCATATATATTAATGAAAAATAGCGAAGGAAGCGCAAAGTAATAGATGTAAGAACTTAAGACCCTTTCGTCCCCCTGTTTAAGAATGCCATACTTTCTTGATAAATATCCAAGAGCAATTAGAAGCAATATTGGAACTGAAGTTCTAAGTATAACGCTCAAGTAATTCCTCTTAGCTTTTAGTTATTAGTCATGATTTAAAATCTTTTGTATTTTATTTTAAAAACGTTTAAATTCAAGAATATAAATCCAATATTATCATGAGCAATGATCTGTATATAACAAAAAATTTTCCAGAAGAGCCCGGCGTCTACATTATGAAGGACTCCAAAGGGACTGTTCTTTACGTGGGAAAGGCAAAATCCCTAAAGAAAAGACTTGCTTCGTATTTCCAGAAAAATATCCCTGATAGGGTATCTTTTCTCATGAGCAGGGTAGAGGGTATAGAGTATGTTGCTACAGATAACGAAACAGAGGCCCTTTTACTTGAGTATAATTTCATAAAAAAATACAAGCCCCGGTATAACATTCATTTTAGAGACGATAAGAAGTATCCTTATATCAAAATAACAAATGAAAAATTCCCAAAGATAATAGTTTCAAGAAAGATTGAAGAAGACGGGGCGTATTATTTTGGCCCATATTCTGACGTGGGTTCAGCAAGAAAAATGCTTGCGCTTGCAAGGAACATATTCAAGATAAGAAGCTGTAAAAAAATGGGTAAAAAACCGTGCCTCAATTTTTATATAGAAAGATGTACAGCGCCGTGTTCTGATCCTAAATCTAAAGAGGAGTATAATAACAGAGTAAATGAGCTACTGATGTTTTTTGAAAACAGAGGAGAAGAGCTAATATCAAAGCTGAGCGATGAAATGAACTCTTTCTCGAAAGATCAGGAATACGAAAAGGCTTTGGCCCTAAGGGATAAGATAGATGCAATAAGAAAGTCAATGGAGCAACAGAAAATCTTCTTAGATACCCCGATAAATAAGGACATCATAGGTTATTACGACAAAGAATCAATATGCATCTGCGTAGTTATGGTGAGAGGTGGGGTACTCACAGGAACTAAAAATTACCCCATAGAAGAAACTTTGTTTGAGCGAGAGGATACTTTGTCATCGTTTCTAAAGCAGCATTATAGGGAAGAATTTTTGCCAAACAAAATTATCTTGCCTTTTGATATACCCGATAAAGAGGAGATCCAAGAATTTTTATCAAACGAAAAATATGATATCAAAATAGCTCCGGCTTCATCGGTTCGCGAAAAGGAAGAAGTGCTTCTTGCAACAAAAAATGCCGAGCTTTACTTATCATCGAAAAAGAAATCACCGCTCGAAGGGATTATGACTTCACTTGGCCTTGAAGATCTACCCAAAAGAATTGAGGGGTATGATATTTCAAATATAGGCCCAGAGATAATAGTGGGATCTCAGGTAACTTTCATTGATGGCAAACCATCAAAGGAGAACTACAGAATATATAAGGTAAAGACTGTGATTGGCCAGGATGACATATCTTCCCTAAGGGAGGTACTAAACAGACGATTTAAGCACAAAGAATCACTGCCAGACCTTTTATTGATTGACGGTGGAAAGGGTCATTTGAACACGGCCCTTGATGCACTCGAATCTCTCGGCCTTGAAATACCAACTGTTGCCCTTGCAAAGCAGGAAGAGGATCTTTATCTTGAGGATGGGCTAAATCCAGATATGGATGCTGACTCTAAGAACCTTCTAATGAGGATTAGGGATGAGGCCCATAGATTTGCGATAAAGAATCTAAGAAACATGAAAAGAAAAGCAAGCATTCACTCCCCCCTAGATGATATAAAAGGTCTTGGACCTAAAAGAAAATCCAGGCTACTTGAAAGATTTGGATCTATTGAAAATCTAAAGAATGCAAGAATTGAGGAGATTGATGATGTTATTAAAAACACCACTCTTTCTGAGGGTATTTTTAATTATGTTAAAGCTTTGAAATAAGATTATCGATAGACGAAATTGGATACCCAAAACAAAACCTATATATATGACACGCTTCAAATATGGATATGGATTCTGGATTCGCTGAACTATTATTAAAGGCAAAGGATAAAATTCTTGAATCCAAGGGTTCTAAAGTCAAGATTATTTCTCATATCGATGCCGACGGAATTTCCGCTGCATCAATTCTGTCCCTTGCATTGGACAGGCTCAACATTAATCACGATGTTCATTTTACCTCTCTTGATGGTATTCCTGCTTCCCATTTAGCAGATCTCACCATATTCCTTGATATGGGAAGCGGTCAGATAGATTATTTAATGTCAGAACATAAAGACAAGGATATAATTATCCTAGACCACCACCAGGGGGAGTACCCCGAAACTCCTTTTCTAGAAGTTAATCCAAACAGATTTGGGTATAGCGGATCGGAGGAGGTCAGCGGTTCAGGACTAGCATATCTTTTGTCTTTAGAACTTGACAGTAACAACAAAGATCTATCTTCAATTGCAATAGTCGGAGCAGTTGGGGATATGCAGGGCTCCTGGGGCGGGCTAAAAGGATTAAATCGGGACATCCTCTTAGATAGCATAGAGGTAGGTTTGGTCAAAGCCGAAGAAGATTTACTTTTGTACGGCCGGTCAACAAGGCCTATCTACAAATCACTTCAGTATTTCTCAGACCCCCCAATACCGGGCGTTACGGGAAGCGATTCGAATGCAATGGCACTTCTAAATAGCTTGGAAATCCCTTGTTATGAAGGTGACTGGAGAACTGTGTCAGACATGACATGTGATGAGAAGAGAAAGCTTGCAACAGAAATAATAAGAAAGACAATAACGGCAGTCCCTCAAGAATATGTTTCTTTTATCCCACAGATGATTATGGGAGAATCTTACTCACTTATCCAAGAAGAGGATAGAAGCCCTTTGAGAGATGCTTCAGAGTTTGCAACTTGTCTTAATGCTTGCGGTAAAAATGGCAGACCTGAAGTAGGATTTTATGTCTGCAAGGGTAACAGAGGAATATACTACGATATACTGTTAGGACTACTTAGAAAGCACAGAAAGAATATTGCACGAAGCATGAGCCTTGTTGAGAGCAGAGGGGTGGTCATGAAAGGGAAGTTTCAGTACTTTGATGGAAGCGGCATAAATGATACAATAGTAGGTACCGTGGCAAGTTTAGTTCTTGGAAATAGAGATACTGACCCCTTTTTACCTATAGTTGCTTATACAACGTTGCCGAATGACCCAAATGTTTATAAAATCTCTGCACGCTGCTCAAGATTGTTGGTACTTAAAGGCTTAAATTTAGGAAAAGAGATAAAGAAGAGTGCAGAATCTGTAGGTGGCAAAGGAGGAGGCCACCCCCCAGCATGTGGGGCCTATGTACCAATTGAAAAGTTAACAGAATTTTTACATATATTTGAAGAGAATATAGCAACTAGCATATAGAGTGTTTTTTATGAGTGGCTTTAATGTTTCTGAGGATCTTACCATTCCAGAAGATAGGATTTTTTTAAATCCTTCTGATGAATTTTATATTAATTATCTAAAACCATATTATGTCATTACAAAGGACGGGCAGTACCTTTTTGCTTCTACACAAAAAGGGAGGAGGCCAGATCAAGTCCATTACATGGTGCCAAAAGGGTATAAGCTTGGAGTAGGCCAAAAAGGATTTGATATTGTTACAGGAAAAGCTATTTTTAGCATAGTCATGGACTATCTTAGAGCGAAACCTAAGCTTATTGTTGCAGATGGTATACAGGGAGAAAATGGATATGAAGTGGGTATAAGGTCAGTTGTAAGCGTAGAAAATCCACAAAGTGCTTACATCTCATGGATGGGAAAGATGATGGTGTTCCCTCCAAAAGACGGGATAAAACCAAGCTGCTACAACTTCATAGTTCCTGAAAAACTTCCAGAAGAATATGTTAATCGTATAAAGAAAGTCTGGCCAGAATACAATGAGAACGAGCCACTTTCACTTTATGATTTTACTGAGATGAAAAACGATATTAGATGTGTTTTGAACCTTGGAATCGATTATTTTGGTGGCGCCTTCAAAAAACCCAATTTAACTATGGTCTGGAACAGGGGAGAATCTGATGAGATGATCTCCTTCCATGCGGGACTTTCTGAAAGCTCTGTTATAATAGGACTTAGCGGTACGGGGAAAACTACACTGACCGTTGGGCCCAATCTTGAACAGGATGATGCTATTCTAGGTAAAGTTATTTCTAAAGATGGAAAAATAGTTGACGTAAAACTAGTTGGCCTTGAAGCTGCAAGCTTTGCAAAATCAGAAGGGCTGTCTGAGAAAAGCCCAGAGTATCCGGGTTTGATGAAATCTAAAGACAGAAAACATATTGTTTTGGCAATGAACATTGACTGCGAAGGTGTCGAATACGTTAAGAAAAGCATAAATGGTTACAATGTAGAAATCCCCGAGGCAACTGGCGAAGTAGGCTCATTACTTACCAAGAGCTATGAAAAGAGTGGAACAACTAATGGCAGATTCATTTTTCTCTTCAGTGATTTGAACTCTTCTTGGGGCAAAAAGGACAAGTACCTCAGAAATTTCGTTTTGAGCTTTAAGAGATATGATATATTTAATCCCATAATTAAGGTGACTGACCCACTTATGGCAGTTGCATTTGACAGTGCTTGTGAGAGCATAATTACCTCTGCTATTTCAGGTAAGGTTCCCGGAACTAGGGTAAGATCTTATTCTGCAACTGACTTTATGGCAAGAGAGCAAGCCGATCAGGCAGTTCTGAAAAAGAAAGTATTCTTGGACATGGGACTTGGGCATAATGGGAAAATAAACTTTTTAATCATCAATACCGGTTTTGTTGGTGAGTTTGATCTAGAGGGCAAATCTATTGGTGGAGAAAAAATTACTGTTTCAGACTCAAAAACACTCCTTAAACTCTCTGCACATGGACTTATTAAAAACTGGGTAGAAGATCCAGTTTACGGCTACCTAGTTCCATCACCTAAAGAGCTCAGTGAAGTTCATAGTATGAAGAATTTTGGGGAGAGATTCAACCCTCTTAATTATTATTCCCCCCATGATTATTTGGAATTTGTCAAGATTGATATAAAAGAAAGAAAGAATTTCCTCCACAATATTTTTTCCTCGCAAAGTAAATTTGCATATCTAGAAGACATCATAAGCATCTGGGATGAGATTAGAATACCTTCGCAAAAAGAAATCAAAAAATTCTATGACGCTTATTATTAGTGAACACCGAAAAGCTTTAAAATAAGTTCATTTAACTTCATGTAGCCCGGCGTGGCCTAGTCTGGTTAGGGCAGTGGACTGTAGATCCACGGATCGCTGGTTCAAATCCGGCCGCCGGGACTTTTGAGTTTTTTCTTATTGATTTCTAAATTAAGCTTCACTTTTATTGGCCTTATCAATCTCATCGATATCTTGCTCTTCCATAAAGAAAAGATCAGGAAATTGGTATTTGTCATTGATTTGGTAATATCTTTATCGCATTCAATACATAAAATTTCAGAAAGCAACCTTTATATTTCCTTAAATATTTATTAATCTATGTTCCGTTTAGAATTACGCTGGAAAATTCTAATCATCTTATCGGTATCTGCAATTCTATCATTTTCTCTGTGGTTTAGTGCAAATGCAGTAATACCAGAATTAACAGAGTATTTCAGTCTTACAAATTCTGAAAAAAGTTTATTGAGCATAATAGTTACAATAGGATTTATTGTAGGGGCTCTAACTTATGCAGTTCTTAACTTGCCAGATGTATTTAAAACAAAAAATGTATTTGCCATCTCTGCCGCACTGGGAGGGGTTACAAGTTTCATCGTGGCATTCTTCGTAGAATCTTTTTTTGCATTATTGTTGGTAAGATTCTTTACAGGATTTTTCTTAGCTGGAGTCTATCCACCAGGTATGAAGCTGGCATCTTCTTGGTTTCAAAAAGAAAGAGGGTTTGCAGTTGGATGCATGGGGGCCTCATTGGCACTAGGTTCTGGAATGCCATATCTTTTTAATCTAACAAGTATACCTGAATGGAGAATACTAATAAGTTTCTCAGGCCTTGCTTCTTTGGTCAGCGCCATATTAGTGTTTGTATTTGTAAAAGAAGGACCATACACTGCAGGAACAATAAAATTCAGGATAGATAATCTAAAAGACATTTTGAAAAATGAGAGACTTAAATTAGTAAATTATGGATATTTTGGCCATATGTGGGAGCTCTATGCAATGTGGGCGTGGATTCCAATTTTTTTGAGGGAATCATACTTAAGATCTGGGGCCAATAATAATTCAATATTTTTCTTTTCATTGATCACTTTCTTAATCTTCTTATTTGGATCTTTAACAACATTCTTCGGCGGTATTTTTGCAGATAAGATTGGCAAAGCAGATTTTAATATTTTGATGCTTTCAATAAGTGGTTTTTGTTCGTTGATAATCGGATTTACTTTTGGAGTTAATAATGTTGCAATGATTATTATTGCCTTGATTTGGGGAATGGCGGCTGTCGCAGATAGCCCCCAATATTCGGGACTTGCCACAGAAGTAGGCGATAAAAAATATATGGGAACAGCAGTAACAATCCAACTTGCAATTGGGTTCTTTATATCAATTATCTCAATTAAGCTAATCCCAATAGTTGTAGACATTGTCAGCTGGAAGTATACATTCTCAATCCTATTTTTAGGGCCACTATTTGGATTGATATCTTTAAAAAAATTAAGAGCTAAGAAGGGGAAATAATAGTGAATCAAACTTTAGCATGTAGTTCGAACAGAGATACTAAAAAATCGAATAGAATAATAAGGGCGATATTGCTCATTACAGGAACAATTTCTTTGGTAATTGGGATAGTCGGTATATTCATACCTCTTTTGCCAACTACGCCTTTTCTTCTACTCACTGCAGCATGTTATGCACAGGGTTCAGATAGATTCTACAATTGGCTCTTATGCAACAAATTGTTTGGAAATTACATTAAAAACTACAGAGAAGGGAAAGGCGTTGCGTTAAACGTAAAGATTATCTCTCTTTTCCTATTATGGACAACTATATTATTCTCAGTTGTTTTTGTAGTTTCAGCCCTTCTCATCAAAATAATATTGATTACAATAGCAATCGCAGTTACAATTCATATATTTACCATCAGAAATATAAAAAATCAAAAGTTAAACTTGTGATTATGAATTTATAGATAGTTTTATTTAGAAATACTTTTATAGTCGCATTAATTAGTACTTCTAATGGAAGAGATTTTTACAAATGTTTTTATTGATGGTGACAAACTTTATACAAAAAATCTTATTAAAGGGGAAAGAGTATACGGCGAGAAGCTAGTTGATTTCAAAGGAAGAGAGCTCCGTGAATGGAATCCGCGAAGATCAAAACTTGCGGCCGCTATAATGAAAGGATACAAGAATCTACCTTTCAAGAAAGACTCAAAGATCCTTTATCTTGGTGCTGCGACAGGTACCACTGTTTCTCATATCTCCGATATTGTTGAAAATGGAAAAATATTTTCTGTCGAGATGTCTGAGAGGAGTATGAGACAGTTCCTTAATATCAGTGAAGTACGAGATAATATCTATCCAATTCTAGAAGACGCTTCAATCCCCAATCTCTATTCAGGCTTAGTAGAACAGGTTGACTTTATTTACCAGGATGTTGCTCAAAAGCATCAGCACGAAATCCTAATTAAGAATTCAGTGTATCTCAAAAAAGGTGGCATGGCATTCTATTGCGTTAAGGCAAGAAGCATTGATTCGAGCAAACCACCAGAGGAAATATTCAAAGAGGAAATAAAACATCTTGAAAAAAAATTTAACATTGTAGATACAATTGACCTTTCACCATATGAAAAGGACCATATAATTATAATAGCAATCTTAAGGTGATTAATTTGGAAAAGGTAAAACTTAGATTAAAATTGTTGGCATCTTACCTCGAAAATGGAGATATGAAAAAGGCAAGAGAAAACTATCTTCAGATTGCAGAGCATCTGGGGGACTCAGAATTCAATAAAGGCTATGCAAAGGCCGTTAATGGTATAGTAACCTCTATGGAAAAAAATGATAGGGATTCAATAATATGCAAGGTAGTCTCAAAAGAGTTTGACAAAAGAGATCTTAAAAAACTCCTGCTTGAATCTACAAAAAGGGCGTCAGATGCCTTTAGGACTGAAGAAGAAAAAGGTTTTGAAACTGCATGGGTAGACCTACTCTCTATTTATGTTGAAAGAGCCAAAACTTAAAACTTTATCAAAAGTACCTTTGCCTTTTCTTCAATATAATAAATCCTTTTCAGGAGTTTATTCTTTTCTTCCCTATCGTTGTCATTTCTAAAGTTTGTCCTTTCAAGCTCTGTTCGTAGCTTAGATAATTTTAATACTTCCCTGAAGCTATCCTTCTTATCAAGGTTCTCAGAAAGCAGCTTGTATTCAATGGATTTTATGGTCTCTCTAAATCTATTTATAGCTATTGTGTCTTCTCGTGTTCTTTCCTCTGAAAACTTTTGTTCAAATCCTTCTAGTTCAGAGTATATTTCTCGGAATTTTTCTGTTATTTTTCTGCCCTCGGCCGTCAATCTTATGAATCTAATTCGCCCTTCCTTGTAAGATTCGACTAACCCAACTTCTTCCAACTCTTTTAAGATATTGAAAACATGAGGGTATATTGAGCCAACCTCTTCTGCAATGACCGTCGGGTATCTAGGCTTTTCATCTTCAAGCATGCTAAGCAGGATCTCGACAGTTTTTCTATTGAAAAAAAGCTCCTTTAAGTCATCCATAAAGACTTATTTACACCTAACCTTAAAATAATTTGCCTTCTACGATGGCAAATAAAAATCATGCCAACATCAAGTAGCAAAATATTTAAATCAATCCTCAAAAGTACATTACGGGATAAGATGAGTCTTATAGATAAAAAAGGACCACACGTTTGTGTTAATTGTGATAATCTTGTTCAGAAAGATGACGAAAAAGAGGTAGGCATATGCTCAATTGCGGCTTCTACAAAAACAATCTTTAAGAAATACTGCCAGAAATGCGACGAAAGATCAGCACTTACAGGGGACCTCTGGATATATATCGATGGAGAAGATTGGGGTTGATTATATAATCATTAATAGATTTAATATATAGTGCCCTCCCTTTGATTTATTCTTCTCACATTGGAACTGAAAAATAAAACTTAGCCCCTTCTCCCAATTTACTTTCTACCCATATTTTGCCTTTGTGAGACTCTATAATCTTTCTAGCTATCGCCAATCCAAGTCCAGTACTTTTTTCTCCCCCAGTTTTTTTTGTGCTAGCCTTACCAAAGAATTTGAACAAATTGCCTAGCTCATTTTCTGGTATCCCCTGCCCTTCATCTTTAACAGAAACTACGATGCTGTCCTGATCTTTGTAACACCTTACATATATTTTTGAATTTGGAACAGAATATTCAATTGCATTAGATAAAAAATTAGTAAAAACTTGACTTATTTTAGGCCCATCGATATTGACAAGGCCAATATCGTTATCGTAATCAAATTTTATAGTAACTTCTTTCTTTTTAGATTTAAATTCCAATCTCTCAATGTTTTCTCTTAAGAGAGACACTAAATCCGTTAGCTGTTTGTTAATGGGAACTTGCCCAGATTCTATTATTGAAACATCCAGAAAATCATCGATAAGTCTCCTCATAAGTTCACTTGCAGAAAGGATATTCTCTATAAACGTTTTTGATTTTTCACTTAATTCAGGGTTTTCAAGTAAAAGAAATTCGCTATAATTCATAATCAATCCCAATGGATTCCTTAGATCGTGCGCTGCCATGCCTAAAAAATTATTCTTAAGCTCATTTAAAGATGTTAATTGAATGTTTTTCTTCGTTAATTCTCTCTGCGCTGTAGCTAATTCATTGTTCAGACGCGCTAACTCTTCGTATAAATCCCTATCTTTTGTTTCTTGTTGTTTTAGATAAGTATCAATATTTTTCATCGCCATTCGTAAAGAATTTAATTGTTGATTATTTATATTGCTAATTTCTTCTATAAAAAGAATTGTTTCATCTCTGGAGCTGACACCAAATATTAATAATTTATCTTCAACCAAAAAACCAGAAAAGTACATAACAGTTACTTTTCTCTTTGAGGACATATTCATTTCCCAATCTAATGCTACCTTCTTATCAAGTATATTTTTTAGAAACTCGTGACATTTCTCCCAACTTCCAGAATCAAGCAGAGTATAAAATGGTTTGTCAATATATATTTCATTTTTCAATTCTACGTTTTTATGTATAAATTCAATAACTTCTCCGTCTAAATTACATGAACAGGCCAAACCCTTAATAGTATTTTGTGACATTTGAACTCCTTAGGTATTAATCCAATAGTTTTTGCATTTTGCTTATCATCAAATCTAAATAAGCAGTAACTTCAAGTGCATTTTCAGTTGGTAAAATCTCTGTAATGACCTCCCTATATATTTTAAATCTATTTACAATATGTTCCATCTCCACGCCATCGTGTGGTAGTCTGTCCTTTGCCCATTTTATTTCGTCTTCTAAGAGATTAATTTCACCCATAGACATAGCAGCTTCCAACATCTTAGTGGTAAACTCCATCCCTGAAGTTAAAATTTTAGGGGCGTCTTTACCGTGATGCTTTATTTCGTCTTCTCTTTTTAAAGCAAGCGCTACAGTTTTTTTGATAATATCTGGCGATGATTTCTGGAAATATTCTAATGTTTCTTTAGAAATAGCAGGTAATTCATTTGACATTTGATTTCACACCTTGATTAATAATAATTTTATTGGCTAAAATAATAGCTTCTAAAGCATTAGATGTACACGCATCAGCCCCAACCTTTTTCCACATTTCTGGTGCTAAAAGGAAGGGCCTACCTCCGACAAAAATTTTTATAGGGGGAATCAAGTTGGATTCACGAATTTGTTTGATTAAAGTTTTTACATTATCTACATTATAATGAATTGAAGCGGATATTGCCAATAAATCAGGTTTCATGCTCTTAATAGTATCTATAATGCTTGGAGTTGGAGTATTTGCACCAAGATAATAAGTATCCCAACCCTCCATTTCAAACAAATCGGCCAACATTCGAATACCTATTTCATGTAATTCTCCTTCCACGCATGTTGCTATCATCTTGTATCCGTTTTTACTACTGCTAAATATGTAAGGATAAAGCTGAGACATAATCATTTGAGTAGCGGCTGTGCAAAAGTGTTCTTGAGCCACAGAAATCTGATTAGTTTGCCACAGACGCCCAATTTCATGTTGGGAAGATTCAAATACATAAAGATAAATATTTTTAATATCCGTGCCTTGTTCAACAGCTTTTAATATCAAACGACTTGCTGCATCTTTATTAACTCTTAGAAGGGAATCTAAATATACTTTGGCTAGGTCATAGAAATCTCCTGCTTCAATTTCGAACTCGTTCATAATCCTTCCTTCCATTGGCATTCCTTCTCGTCCATCTTATTTTCCATAAAAACCATTATTGATTCTTAGTATAAATCTTTATTTATTGAAAAAACAGTAGCCGGGGGCGGATTCGAACCACCGTCTCAAGGTCCAGAGCCTCGAAGGATTGACCACTACCCTACCCGGCTATTAGAATCAAAAGATTAATCTCTGTTAATAAGTTTTTCTGTTTCACTCATATAGGCAAAACTCTCTTTCTCTAATAAGGTCCTAGCCGAGAAATCAGTGAACAGCTCATTGAATCTTCTTTTCAATGTCCGGATAACATAGTCATCGTAGTACATATCGCAGTTTGTTTCGATATCGTAGAGAAGGAGGTAATCTGGTGAAGAAGGAGTTGCATGTAGAATAGTCTCCCCGTTTAAAGCAGATAATATCGCACTCTCACTTAATTCTCCTTTTGTATAATCAACTATAGGTCCGACAATCCTCCGGATCATCTGCCATAAAAATCCAGTGCCTTTAAACTCCAAGATATAAACTGGCCCTTCTTTTCTATAACTTGTTTCAATAGTCCTTTTAGTATCTTCAATCCCATTATACTTAGAAAATGAAAAGAAATCATGAGTTCCATTGAAAAATGAAAGTCCCTTTGAAACAAGATCTTCATTGTATCCGTTGTCGAAAAGATAATATCTATAACTCTTGGTGAGAGGAAACTTAATGGATTTACTAGTTTTTGCGTATATCCAGATATCTTCCAACGAATGTGTCAATCTTTTCATATTAAGATCCTCTTCAACTTCAAGCCTTAAGATATTAGAAAGAGCGGAAACTCCTCTGTCAGTCCTTGATAAAAACCCGTAATTAATTGCTTTGATGCCCTGGTCATCCAGAGCTTGGACTATATCGCCTTCAACTGTTCTGACATTTGGTTGTGATTGTGAACCGTGAAACTCCCTCCCGTTATAAGCAACCTTAAGATAAATCATCAAATAAGATTCATAAAAAAATTTAAAAGGGTTTTTATACGATTTCAATAATAAAGTTCTTGTCCTTTATGACATTTACTTTCTTACCTTTTTTGAAGAACTCTCGCTCCACCCTTTCAACATAATCCCTGCTGAGCTCAAATCCGTCTACAGTAATCTGATCCTTTTCTTCGAGTTTAGAGATATTGTCTCTTAGCAATGTCTTTATCTTCTGGACATCTTTTCCGAACTTTGGCCCTATGATATCATATCTTGGAACGACTTCGAGTATCTTCTCATCGATGTCAGGTTTGCCAGTTTTCAATTCTAAGTTTGAAATACTCATGGATTTTGAAATATCCTCTTTTATTTCTTCGATACTCTTATCAGTATAAACAATTGCCCCTTTAACTGGGGCGTTTAATGGTATCTTCATATCTGATTTGTATCTCCTTATTGCAACGGTGATATCTTTAAGAATTTCCCCTTTTTCAAAAGCGACGTTATCATAGAACTCAAATGAAGGGTATTCTGTCAAGTGAATACTATTTATACCTTCATCACTAAAGATTTCATTGTATATCTCTTCAGTAATGTGTGGTGTGTAAGGTGAAATCAAACCAATTACATTTCTAAGTAAAGTTTTCAATGTAAATGCAGCTTCGTCCTTTTTGACATTATTATACAATCTGTATTTGACTATTTCGATGTAGTTATCCGCGACTTCATGCCAAAGAAATGTTCTTATCTCCTTTAGGATTGGGGCAAAATTATAGTCATCAAGTTCTTTTCTAGATATCTTGATTAGCTCAGATAGTTTTGATAGAATCCACTTGTCAGGTACTGTAAGAGATTCAAGATTAATATTTTTAGTATTTGAATCTGAGATATTCATTTCGATGAATCTAGAAACATTCCAGAACTTTGTTAAAAATCTGTTACCATGCTCAATTTCTTTCCACGAAAATGGGAAGTCTTCACCCTTAGAAGCAAGAAGTGCCCACTGCCTCAATGCATCGGCACAGTACTTACTAAGTGGCTCATCAGGTTCAATGACGTTTCCAAGAGATTTACTCATCTTCCTACCATCGGGACCTGCAACCATACCGTGGATTAATGTTTCGCTCCAAGGATTCTTACCTGTGATAAGATTACATCTAAATAAAGTGTAAAACAGCCAAGTTCTAATGATTTCGTAACCCTGTGGCCTTATAGTTGCCGGATATGTCTTATTGAAAAAGTTCTCATCCCTGTTATACATTGAAATTGCAAGAGGTGTTGCTGATGAATCTACCCAGCAGTCACACACGTCTATTTCACCGATGAAATTATTTGACCCGCATTTGCATTTTTCTTTTGGCACATCAAACCTGGGGTCAACTGGAAGCCATTCCTCTTTTGCAGGCATTAATTCTCCACAGTCTTTGCACTTCCAGAAAGGTATAGGTGTTCCAAATACCCTCTGTCTTGAAATGATCCAATCCCAGTCCATTGAATCGGTCCAGTCATAGAATCTATCATACATATACTCTGGATACCAAGCTATCTCTCTTCCATTTTCAATAAGGTTCTTCTTGTAATCCCTTACATTGATAAAATATTGCTCCATTGGTAAGAGCTCAATTGGTGATTTGCATGAACCTCTTTCAACATGAAGCAATACCCTGTGCTTCATTTTCTCTTCTTTTATGAGAAGGCCTAAATCATTTAATTCAGAAACTATTATTTTCCTTGCTTCTTTAACTGGAAGCCCATCATATTCCTTCCCGACCTTTAGCTTTCCATCCTCCGTTATGGAAGTAATTACATCAAGATCATACTTCTTCTGCCAGAGTATATCCTGCTCGTCTCCATAAGTACAGCAATAAACTATGCCTGTTCCAAAGGACATATCAACTTCTTCATCTGAGAGGATAGGTACCTTTCTGTCGAACAAAGGAAGGATGACATTCTTGCCCTTGAATGCTTCATATCTAGGGTCTTTTGGATTGAAGAACACTCCGACGCAAGAAGGCATTAGCTCTGGTCTTGTCGTCGCAATTTCAACGTGCTCTTTTCCACCTTCAACTGGAAGTTTGAGATAGTAAAGTTTTCCATCTTTTTCTTCATAGCCAACTTCAGCTTTTGCTAAAGCGGTCATGCATCTTGGGCACCAAAGGATGGGGTGTTTTTCTCTGAATAAATACCCCTTCTGATAAAAATCAATTAATGTTTTTTGAATAAGCTTAACATATTCAGGTTTCATTGTGAGATACATTCTCGACCAATCGGGGAAGTAACCGATATCGGTCATCTGTCTTCTCATCCTGTCAACACATTGAGCAGTCCACTCTTTACATTTTTCAATAAAGGCTTCTTTATCATCTTTAGAGATTTTAAACTCATGCTCAACCTTTAACTCTGTTGGAAGACCGTGACAATCAAAACCTTGAGGACAATAGACATTGAATCCCCTCATCCTCTTATATCTCTGAATAAAATCAATCCATGTGAAATCCATTACATGGCCCATGTGGAGTGAACCAGAAGTAAATGGTGGTGGCGTATCAAGGACATATACCTCGCCACTTTTATCTGGGTTGAATTTGAATATCTCTTTTTCAAGCCAATGATTCTGCCATTTCTTTTCAATCTGTTTACCGTCATAGTCTTTATCCAACATTATTTCACCGTCTCTTGGTAGCTAAGTTGCCCATTCATATAAATCTTTAATCCTTCATCAGCAATTAAAGTTTTGACTCCAGTGCCCTCCTGGATATAGCGCCTTTCTTCTTCAGCACCCTTAAGATGCATCCTGTAACCAATATGTGTGATTACTGCCACTTCAGGATTGACCTTCTTTACAATGTTTTTTGCGTCTTCAGTTGTAAGATGAAATGGAATTCTGTCGCCGTTTGGTCTTGTAACGTTTAGTATCATTACCCTAGACCCCATATACTGATTTTCCATGCCATCAAAATACTCAGTATCAGAAGTATACGAAATTGCTCCTGAATCTGTAAAAATTTTAAATCCAATTCCAAATGGGTCTGAATGCTTTGCCCTTGTTGCTTCAATTTTCTGTCCTTTGATCTCGATATTTTCTCCTGGAATCATAGATAAGACTCCCTTCAAATTTTTTCTGTAATAAGGAAAAATAATTGAAGCAAACTCGTCTCTCCCCTCAATGACGCTCTTGCTACCAATTACATATCCCTCTTTTTTCAACATTCCCCCTGTCATACTCTCAACCATTATGGGAACATCATTAAAATGATCTGTATGGCAGTGTGAGATTAAAAGAGCATCAATCTTTCTTGGGTCAAGCCCATTCTGAATTGATCTGAGGTGAGCACCTGGTCCCGGATCTACATGAATATTTATTCTATCTTCAATATAGAATCCACCTGTACCGCGCTTTTGGGTAATGGTCATAAATCTTCCTCCGCCACTACCCAAAAAAGTTATTTTTGCCATAATTACCTCTAAGTAACTTTTTAAGAGTTCAATTTATTAAGTTTATAAAACTAATGAGTGGTACTATGAGGGAAGCTCTAAAAGAAAGCAGATGGGGCACTTTAATCGACATTGAAGTTGTTTCAAACTCGAGTGAATTTCATATTGAATACAACGAGTGGAGCAAGAGAATAAGGCTAAAAATTACTTCCCCTGCCATAAAGGGCCAGGCCAATAAAGAGATTCAGACTTTTTTTAAGGGCATTTTAGGGGAAGTCACTATCGTAAAAGGCGAACATAATAAAAAGAAATCTATATTTGTTAATTCTAGTATAGAAGAAGTTTCTAATAAACTATCAAAAATTTTAAAATAATACAAAATTCACCATAGTAAGACTTATAAAGAATTAAATACTAGTTATCAATAGGTGAAATTGGATGTCAGAAACGAAAGTCAAACATGCTGATGAAATATTTAAGTCATTTAAAATGCAAAGTGTTTCTGAATTCTTTAAAAAGAATGCAGCAATGTTAGGATATACTGGTAAATTACGTTCATTAACAACACTTGTTCACGAAGGAGTTACAAATTCGCTTGACGCTTGTGAAGAAGCTAGACTATTTCCGGATATTTCAGTTTATATTACTGAAATCGGCCCCGAACATTACAGAGTTATAATGGAGGATAATGCTTCAGGGATACCCCTCGATTACATACCCCATGTTTTTGGAAAGATGCTTGCTGGAAGCAAGGCCCACAGAAATATTCAATCAAGAGGTCAACAAGGTATTGGTGTTTCAGGGGCGGTTATGTACTCACAAGTTAGCACTGGAAAACCAACTGAAGTTGTAACTTCTACAGGAGACAAAGTAATTAATAAGGTTAGTATCAAAATAGATGTTGAAAAAAATGCTGGAGAGATCCTATCCCGTGAAACTTTAAAGAATCCTGAGAAGTGGAGAGGTACGAGAATTAATCTTGAGGCAAAAAATCTTCAATACAATAGATCAAAATATGGCCCTTACAGTTACCTTAAGATGACTGCAATTGCAAATCCACATACAAGAATCCTTTTTGTCGAGCCAGATGGTACCAAAATTCTATTTGACAGAAATGTGAGAGAAATACCAAAACATCCAAAAGAAATGAAGCCGCATCCCCATGGAAGTTCTGCTGATGATATACTTTCCATGATTAAGAATTCAAGCGCCACTAGAGTTAGGACTTTTCTAGTTTCTGATTTCACAAGAGTATCCTCTAAAAAAGTTGAGGAGATTGAACAGCTTTCTGGCCTCGATCTTGACATAAATCCTAAGAAGGTAGACTGGGAATACGCTGAAAAGTTAGTAAATGCTATTAAACAGATAACATTCATGGCCCCGCCAACTGAGGGCCTAATACCAATTGGTGCTGATTCCGTTAGGCTTGGTCTTGAAGGTATTCTAGCGCCTGAATTTGTTCATACCGTGACTAGAAGCCCACAGACCTATCAAGGAGGTATAGCCTTTATTGTAGAAGCTGGCATAGCCTATGGAGGGGGTGCAGGCAACAATGGACTTGATATTATCCGTTATGCTAACAGGACCCCCTTAATATTCGACCAAGGCGGCTGTTGCATTACAGAAGCAGCTAAATCAATCGAGTGGAAGAGATACGGCGTAAAAGATGAGAATGCCCCACTCACAATATTTGTAAATCTTGTTTCAACTCATATACCTTATACTTCTGCAGGAAAACAGGCTATTGCTACAGAAGAGGAGATCTATAACGAGATTAGATTTGCATTGATGGATGCAGGAAGAGCTTTATCTAGATATCTTTCTGGAAAGAGACGTGCAAGTGAGAAACTAACAAAGAAAAAGACCCTATTGAGATATGTTATAGAGACATCTAATGCCCTTGGAAGCCTAGTTAAAGCAGAGGATAATTCTAAGATAATTAAAGCACTGACAGACATTGTTGAGAAAAAATATGATTTCGAAGAAGCAAATAATGGGGAAGAAGTGACAACAGTCTCTGAAGAAAACGATGTTGAAGAGGTGATTGAGAATGGCCAATAAATCTTCACAAGAAGTTCCTTCCATACTTGGTAAGTTTGGTGAGGAGATTTATGAACAGATAATGAAAGAGGAAAGCCCTTCAATAAAGATACCCCTAAGGGGAAAATCTAACGTCTTTTTTGATGATAACGAGAAAGTTATTCAACTTGGAGACAAGTTCTCTAAAAGGCATTTCTTAAACGTTGCACACACAAAGAAATTCATGCAGACCGTGCTTGTTGCCTCTTACTGTAGAAGGCTTGTTGAGGAGAATAAACATGCCGGTATCAGAGAGTTGTATTATGCCTTGAAACATACAGTTGAAGGTTCTAAAGAAAATACATTTGACGATCAGGCTGAATCTAATCCAATCATTGAAGATATAGAAACGGCACTTGACATCCTAAGAGAAGAGCTCAATCTCACAGCAGACAGAAGAGGTTATATTTACGGAGATATAGTTCTAAAAGATGGCGAAGATGAGTTCAACGCTTCAAAGCTTGGAAGAGGTGGATGGGCTGTACCCGGTACAGTTGAAGAAATTGACTTCTTAAATGTAAACGCCGAGTATATTCTTGTTATTGAGACAGCTGCAATGTGCGATAGGCTTATTGAAGAAAAATTTGCACAGGCTAATAATGCCTTATTGGTTGCATGTCAAGGGCAGGCCCCAAGAGGTATCAGAAGACTGATAAACAGACTACATACAGAAAAGAATTTGCCAGTTTACGTCTTTACAGATGGAGATCCTTATGGATGGTATATCTATTCTACAATAAAGCAGGGATCAATGAATTTAGCATATCTTTCTAGAAGATTAGGAGTGCCTGATGCAAAGTTTATAGGCATGACTATGGACGATATCGAAGACTATGAACTTCAGAAAGTTACAGAAAAGCTAAAAGATATGGACAAAAAGAGAATAAACGAAATAATGGAATACGAGTGGTTTAAACACAAGGACTGGCAAGAGCAAATGAAGAAATGCCTAAAGCTTGGAGTCAGGATAGAGCAGCAGGCCCTTGCAAACAAATCTCTAGAGTTTGTCGCTAAAGAATACTTGCCTCAGAAAATAGAAAATGAGGTATTTTTACCTTAAAATAAAAAATTATTTATTTTATAGTCCCTTAAACGCTTTGTCAATTAGCTTTTTCTCAGGAGGTTTTGTCATTAGACTTACGATTATCATAAGTGCAATCGATATTGGTATTGCAATGAAAAATGGGTCAAGCTGGGTAAGTGAAGCTTTTGCATTTAGTAATACTGGTTTCCCAAATATCCATTGACATATCCTCAAAGGCTCAGATTCAGATGCTTTGAAGAATAATGTCCATATTATCCAGGATAAGAATCCTCCGACCATTGAAGCTATCGCACCCATTCTTGTTGACTTCTTCCAGAATAATGCTCCTGTATATGCTGGCAAGAAAACTGCACTGCACATACCCATGAATATTGTTGTACCTCTAGCAATTATTGCAGGAGGGAGCATATATCCTAAAGCAAGGGACACTAAGACTGTTGCACCAATCCCGATTTTTGTCACAGTTACAGCATTGATTTTTTCTGATGCGTTTTTGACCCAGACATGATAGAAATCATGCCCAAATGAAGTACCCATTGCATGGAATTGCCCCGAAATAGTGGACATTGCGGCGGAGATTAGAGTAATCATGAACAGTATAACAAACCAACTTGGGAATCTGTAATTGACATATTCAGGTATCGCAGAATCCGTCCAGTAAACATACTCTGAAGGCCTTCCAACAAGTTTACCACTTGCATCGTATTTGAAGTACAAATCTCGGATTTCTTGATTTGAGAGTCCTGGATTGTATTCGGCCTTTATTACTTCTACACCTTCTTTTTCAAAATATGCATTAGTAAGGGATCCAACTGTGAAGGCAACACCTGTCATCAAAAGGATGAAAACCCCCCCAATTCCTACAGCTTTAGTAAGATCACGTTTGTTTTTTGCAGTCATACAACGGACGGCAAGCTGAGGTTGTGCGAGTACACCTACACCAACTCCGAATATCAGGCCCATGAGTACAGACCAGAATATCCCTTGTGTATCATTTAGGCCACTGGCATCTGCTGGGGTATTCCCAAGGCTCATGGTGGGAAAAGAAGTAAATCCTTGATGGCCAAATATACTAAGAGGTGCCCCTTTATTAGTCAGCATTGAATAAGAATCAGTAAGTTGGAAATTTTCAAGGGACTGGTGCGCTTCAGTTATACCGCCAAATGCAGCATAAGTACCAACTAAAAGCAGTATCATTCCAATTGCCATTATCGTTCCCTGTAATGCATCGGTGTATAGCACTGCCAATAGCCCTCCAAATAGAACGTATCCTGCAACTATTCCCGTCATAACAATCAAGGCTAGATTGAAATTAAGATTAAATGTTGATTCAATCATCCTAGCTGCCCCAATTATGACAACAGACGTATACAAAGGCATGAAAATCGTGATAAGCAGACCAAAAGATCCTTGTAGGATCTTGGAGTCGAATCTTTTACCAACTATTTCGGGAAATGTCAGTGCACCTAAATTTTGCCCAACATGCCTTGCTCTGTTACCCCAAACGACAAATGCCAAAAATATTCCGACAAAAATATTCATGAACGTAAGCCAGAGGAGCCCCATCCCAAACATAGAGGCAGAACCTCCAAATCCCACTATTGCCGATGTACTGATAAAAGTAGCACCGTAAGAAATCGCAATAATGTATGGGTGGACGTTCCTTCCAGCCAACATATAATCTTCCTTGTTTTTTGTTTCCTTCCATCCTTTATGGGCTAGAAAACCAGTAACAGCAAGATAACAAAAAATTACAACAATTGATATAGCTGTATTTTCCATAATATCACCCTTTATTCTCCTTCAATTTGACAACAGACCACCCTACACATAGAAGAGTGGACAATAAGGTCAACAGATACGCTGACCACACCCATGGATCAGAAATTCCGAACATTTTAAACCACGAGTCAAATAAGAATTTAATATTTATAAATATTTCGCTTACAATACGAATTTTTTATCAAAATTATAATACACCTAGTATAATAAAAATTTATTAATCAAATAAATTAATTATATAGTAAAATAAATATTATTTCAAATATCAACATACAATATCTTTAAATATTGTATAATCCTCTTTTTTTATATTAACACATTAAAATTAAGATGGGATTTTGATGGAACTTTGGAATTTTATTCTAAACAGTCAGAAGCGGATGGATATACTGGATGAATTGTCCCTCACAAATCCTCAAAAAAGCCTTGATATTGCAAAGAAACTAGAAATGAGGTGGCAGGATGTTTCTACCCAGTTAAATCTCTTTGTTGAAAAAAAGCTTGCTGCCAAGGATGGAACCCAGTTTTATCTGTCTAAACAGGGACAAATTTACAAATCACAGATCAAAAATCTCCAAGACCTAGAAAATAATATAGAGAAATATTCTGATTTTATTGAAAAGCATAATATAGAAAAGATTCCAAACTGTTTTGTTAGGGATTTTTTGAGTTGGGAAAAAAATAAATTGAGTCATCTTACATCCCTTGATGTGTTCCCATTCATCTCGAAAAATGTAAAGGGATCCAAAACTGAACATCTGGGCGTATTCTCCAGGATTTCAAAGGATATCCAAGATATATTTTCAGGTATGGGCGATGGGGTAAATCTTAGGATAATATACCCAAGAGAGGAAATAGACAAACTAAATAAAAATGACTATTTTTTAGATAATCAAAAATATGAAGTGAGATTTGTAGAGAGAAAGGATATGTACTGCGTTATGCAGGTGTGCGATAGATGTTTTTCTTGGATAGGATTTGAAGATCAAAAAAATGAATTTGATTATCTTAACATCATAGAAGGAAATGATACCAGATTTCTAGACTGGTCTATATCAAACTTTGAATTCCTATGGAAGAATTCTAAAAAACTATAGGGATATAATGGATTTTCCAGATAGATTGACAAAGGCATTTGAAGTAACTGAAAAACATTTTGATTCTATAAATATTGAAAGGGCGATTTTTCTATCATACCACTGTGATCTAAAAGACTGCAAATTCTGCTATATGTCTACTATAAAATCTGGACCTAAAAAAGGATTAAGAAGTATTGAATCACTTTTTGCCGAAGCTTTTCTTGTAAAAATGGCAAATTGGAAGGTGGAGTTTTTATCTTCAGGTTATGGCGTTTATGGCGCCAAAAAAATAGCAGATATAGTCAAAGGAATTGCCTGTATCATAGGTGAGCCAGTGTGGCTAAATACTGGAATACTTGAAAAAGATGATCTTTCTGTTTTCGATAATGAATTAAAAGGCATTACTGCATCAATAGAAACTTTTACTGAAGAACTCTTCCAAAAACTGTGCCCGTCAAAAAACTGGGATAAGCTAATGAATTTCTTAGATATTGCAAGCGAGCTTGGATACAAGAAAGGCGTTACAATAATATTAGGTATTGGCGAGAAGAGAGAAGATCTTGAAAATCTTTTTGAAATAATCAAAGATTACAAAATAGATAGGATCACATTTTATTCTTTAAATCCACACAAAGGAACTATTTTTGAAGATTTGGTCCCTCCGACTTCTTTATACTATCTTGATATTGTTTCAGAAACTAGATTAATGTTTCCAGAACTAGAAATCGTTACAGGCATTTGGTCGGATAGAATAAATTTAGTAGGCCCTCTTTTATTGGCAGGTTCAAACGGAATAACAAAGTTTTCATGGAAAAAATTTTACGGGTCTAAGCTTGGGAAATCTCTCACTTCAGAGATAGAAGAATTTGAAAAGATTTCAAAAAGAAGATTCAAGGGGAGCATGACCGATATATCACTGCTCCAGAATAAATTGAAATTCCCCAAAGATCCCATATATAAAAATGAAGCTGTTCGGAAAGAGATAATTGAGATGTCAGATCAAATAAAAGAAAGGATAGAATCTTATATTTCTGAGATTAATAAAATTAGTTAGTGGTCATTTTTACTTTGTTAATGTCTTCAACTATAAGCCAATCATCCATATTGCCATAATCACGCTTATCTATCTCAAATGGATGAATTTCTGTTGCGTCTTCAATTTCTATAAGTACGAGATACCTTTTGCCTACCCACCGATCCAGCTGTTTGTCTGTCAACTTTAATTTTTCCTGATTTCTTTCAATTAGATTCTTTGACTCTTCAGACGACATTTTTTCTGAATTAAATACATTCTTTACCCTAGCTAAAACTTTGACAAGTCCTTCCGAATTATTATTGATGAAATACAAGACATCTCCAGAATTTACTCTCCCATAAGGTAATTTTCGTCCTGCCGCACCACGAATAATCATTATTTTGTTTCCAGAGATTATTTTATCCATCTCTTTAGCTTTGGCATCTAGGTATACGACATGGTCCATTATATCACCTATTTTACCGAATCAAAAAACTGCTTTAAATCTCTCTTTTTAGAATCTGGTAAATGGTGCCATCGAACACCTTGAATAGCACCCTCTAACCCTTGAAGCATGCTAAAACATGCGGTATCATCTATGGTCTTTATTCTGATAAATGCTTCTTTGCTTCCCAACGAAATCAATTTATCCGGTGTATCAATGCCAACAGCCATAAGCTTCTTACTGACTTCTTTGCCTATATTTGGCATTTCAGTTAATTCCATAATTATCCACTTCTTTCAGACTTTCTCTTTTCCTCAAAATATTTTCTCTCTTCTATCAAATCTAGAATTAGCTTATCAAAATTCCATTCAATGTTGTGCTCTGTTAGGACACAAAACAAAGGCTTTGCTATGTTTATATCTGAAAAATTATATAAGATATATCGTATTTCCTCATCCAAAAAATCTAGGAACATCAAAACCTTATCCTGTTTATCTTCAAAGAAAGAGCTTTCGTTGCATTCAAGTATTTCTGCTATTTTAGTATTTGCTTTTCCAGATGCAGAAATTATCTCTAGATTAATATTAAATTTGCTATCGAGGAAGCTTTTTATTTTATTAACATCCTCTTCAGGATATCCATAAACGACAATGTGCTTTTGCTTTTTCATGAAAAGTTAGAATAATTATATCTTTATAACTTCTTTGCAAAGATTTGATCTATATATTTTTGGAATAGAGATCCTCTTTTAGGAATGGTATAAATGCAAGTTTAAGTGCAGAAACGTAAAGGTCCTTTCTCTCAACGACTCCGTCTGTTAGAAATCCAACAGCCCCACCTTTTCTTTTGATATGGGCATCGCCTGTTACCTCAGCCATTACATCTCCAAGTTCAATGCCTTCAAGGACTTTTTCTACAGCGTCTTTCCATAATTCAAACATAGGAGATGTTCCAAATCCTATATTTCCCTTATTGTCCATTATGCATGCTACCCCGATGCCAAACCACTTTGAATAAATATTAATTACTCCTCCTTCGATTCCGACGAAGAAAGATGCGCCAATTTTTGCCTTATCATCTAATTTTTTTAAGACTTTAGCACGGTGCTCTGCACCTTCAAAAGTTTCTTCATCAACAGGTTGGTCAGGTACTGAACTGCCTACTTCTATCCCTTCTACTTCAATATCTTTAAAATAAGAAGAAAATGCTTCCTTTGCAGCATCTATCTTCACAGGATTCTTAGAACCTACTAGGACCTTCATTATCAAGACTATATTCAAATTACTTATATATTTTCTGGAAAACACAGGATTATTCTCACGAAACCTTTAAAAACTCCTTAGAACTCATTTGTCTATCCTATGGAATGTGGATTCAAGCGAAATGCTTGCCGAACCATAAGGAGGGATTTATTTGGGATATTACAAATATATGGAAGAGGCTTGGAAAAAGCCCAAAGAAGGTTATACACGAGAACTTTGGACAGAAAGATTAATCCAGTGGAGAAAGGAACCTACAACAATAAAGGTTGAAAGACCAACAAGGATAGACCGAGCGAGAAAACTTGGTTACAAGGCTAAAAAGGGATTTATTGTTGCAAGAACTAGAGTCTTAAGGGGTGGAAGAAAGAGACCAACAATAAAAGGTGGTAGAAGACCTGCAACAAAAGGTATCTTGAGATATTCACCAAAAAAGAGTCTTAAATGGATTGCAGAAGAGCGTGTTCAAAGGAAGTTTCCAAATCTTGAAGTCTTAAACTCATACTGGGTTGGCGAAGATGGACAGCGTGTCTTTTATGAAGTCATTCTAGTTGATCCTTTTGCACCAGAAATATTCGCAGACCCAAGAATTAACTGGATATGCGAAAGGCAGCACAAGAGAAGAGTATTCAGAGGTTTGACCTCAGCCGGCAAGAGATCGAGAGGACTTAGACACAAAGGAAAAGGTGCTGAGAAATTAAGACCTTCACTTAAAGCCCGAGGAAACAGAGGTAAGTAAGGTTGAATCCGTTTGGTATCGCATGGATACAAATAGAAACATTTTCGCACGCAACTGAAGATATAGAGAAAGTAAAATCTTTACTTTCCAAATTTTTTTCTTTTGACATTTCTTTTAGTGAAAAAAGGACTTACGGCCATTTTGGCAATGAAATCACAATAATTAATGTTGAGCTTTCTAAGAATAAAGAGATAAAGGATTTTGTTTCAAATTTTTTAACAATAGTTGACAAAGGATACATCCTTGAAACTCTTGAAAAAAGGCTTGATGAAGACGGGATATTGTTCGTCCGAATGAGCAAGGAAAGAGTATTTAACGATGATTTCACTATTGATGATAACGGTGACATACTAATATCAATGAAGTTTGTCACATATCCAAAAAGTAGGGAAAAGGTTATCGAGAATGGGAAGCTACTATTCGGCAATTGATCTTAGAGGTTATCCTTCATCTTATTTTTCAAAAACAGCATTAGTTAAACATGTCAATGCAGAAAATTACAAGGTCGTTTTAGATAGCTTTGACAAAAATAAAAAAGAGGGCATTCTTTTTGGAATTGAAATTGACGATGAATCCAGAAACGCTAAGAAAATTATTAGAAGAGCAGAAGATATAGACGTTATAATCTTCAAAGGCAGGGATTCAAAAGAAAATAGAGAGGCACTCAAAATCAAAGAAATTACTTTTATTTCTAATCCTGACAATCTTGACAAAGTCTGTTTTGATCTGGCCAGGGAAAATACAATTGGTTTTGAATTAAACGTCCAAGATATTGTTATCACCCAGAGATACAGAAGGACAAAGATTCTAGAGACTAATAGAGAGTTGCTTAAGGCTTATAAAAAGTTTTTATTTCCAATAGTTTTAACTTCTGGTGCTAGAGAAGCAAACGAGATCAAAACTCCTTTGGCCCTTGTATCCTTTGGATGTACACTAGGCATGGATATAAGGGAAGCGAAAGGTGCGATTACAACTGTTCCCGAGATGCTAATTAATAAAAAATAAATTAATACTTGATTGTGAAGAAGTCATTGTTTGTTCCATTAAAGACATAACCTGTGACTATTATTTTATTGTTTTGATCAATTGCCACATCAAGCGAATAGCCATCTTTTCCACCGTTATACGACTTCTCCCATAAAATATTGCCCCGTGGATCATACTTAATTGTATAAAAATTCTTTTTTTGATCCTTTGTAATATACCCTGTTACTATTATGTTGCCTGTCGAATCAGTTGCTAGACCCAATGCATAGTCATCATTGCCGGTGTCATAAGTTTTTGTCCATATGATGTTTCCATTTGGATCATATTTTACCATTAAGAAATCCACATTATTGCCATTTAGAGTTTCTCCTGCAACAATTATGTTATCATTTGAATCTGTTGCCACTCCATAGGGCTTGTCAGTATTTCCCCCATCGTATGTTTTCTTCCATAAAAATTTTCCGTCACGATCATATTTTATAGTACAGAAATCATAACCTGAGCCGCTGGAGGAATATCCGGTAACAATTACGTTGTCATTTGAGTCAGTCGCGACATCAAATGCATGCTCCTTATTCCCGCCGTCATATGATTTCTCCCATATAATGTTGCCATCTGTATCATATTTTATTGTATAAAAATTAACATCAATTCCTGGATATGCCTCTCCCGTAACGATAATATTATCTTTAGAATCAGTTGCTAGGCCTTGTGCATTTTCATTGTTCCCAGCATCATGAGATCTAGTCCAAATTATATTACCATTTATGTCATACTTTATTGTGAAGTAATCATTATTTACTCCGTTATTCACAAAACCAGTAACTATGACATTATTGCCAGAATCAGTGACAGCTGCTAATGAATAGTCATTGTTGCCTCCATCGTATAATTTTTCCCATAAAACGTTGCCATTGGGATTGTATTTAATTGTGTAAATGTCATTGTCATTGCCATTTGATACATACCCTGTTACTATGGTATTGTTACTTGTGTCGGCGGCAACACCTAAAGCAAAATCATCTTTGCCACTATCGTAAGTTTTTGACCAGATATACTTTTCATCTGACGAACATCCACTAAAAACAGATACTATAAAAATCACAATTATTAATAATAAGATCATTTTTCTCATTTTAATCACCTTGAAGAATAATTCTAAACAAAACAAATCTAACCAATATATAAATATATGGAAATTAAAGGCTGTGGGACATATTTATTTTAAGCACTAGTCTTTTACAATGATCACATAGGCTCGATAGCCTATGTATTTCTTCTGGGCATCAACTTTTGCACTATTTCCATACGCTGTGACTTTTCGCT